>JAEPEX010000006.1_pt1 | contig 103113 bp, 111 predicted proteins | sample 9130951 | NCBI WGS metagenome assembly JAEPEX01 (sample SAMN17228542, study PRJNA684324) | microbial mat metagenome | biome: saline marsh[ENVO:00000054]; feature: microbial feature [ENVO:01000007], biofilm[ENVO:00002034], sulphate-reducing...; material: estuarine water... | reverse complement strand
TGTCCAGGTTTCAGCAAGGGCTGGCCAGAACGCATTCCCAATGATCTCGGGAGTATATAACAGAGCATTTTTCAGATGCACCTCAAGTAGGTCACCGCTCCAGGCTGGACGCTTTCGACATGTCGTTTTGATTCTTTTATCTAGCTTCCTGTCGATCGCAAGTTTCTCGAGTACTCGATAGTCCCCACTGTCACCAAAAAGGAAAGCTTTCAGAAACGATCCAGCTGCCGATGGTTCGAATTCAAAATAAAACTTGTCCAAGAGATGTTCTAATGTGCGGTCCATATGGTGTTCTTCGCTACACAGTGCGAATGCAGCGATAAGGCCCCGGTAATGCGACATTTCTTCAAGCTGGCTTAGTGTCCAGTCTTTAGCCAAATTATCAACAAAGTACTGACGAATGTGATCCCGATCTTCAACGTCAGTCACCAATGGTGGATCAAGTAAGAAAGCAATAGCGTCGTCGACGTAACTCTCAGGCAGCTCTTCGTCATTGTAGTGGACCTTATCGGCGTTCCTGTTCTTTGCGCGGCGCCGCGCATTCTCGGCCCGCAGAATAGCCAATAATTCCACTTTCGCGTCGCCGCTGATTGCTATTTCACCTTCGGTGTCCAGTTCCGGCATTGGCGGGATAACCACCCAACTGCCATCGATCGCGCGATAGCCCGGACCATCGGGATTGGCCGCTGGTTCAGATGACTTCGCGTCGGCGACCTGCAGGATCGCGTCGATCTTACCGGCCAGTTCGGCCGATTTCTCCCCCGACCGGTGGGTACGTAGCATATCCATCGCCGCGTCGGTCGCCAGTTTGCCCAACAACCCGACCATGGCGGCCCGTTCGCCCGCCTTCTTGGCCGCCAGCCGCTGTGGTGCCTCGGCCATCACCTGATCGGCCGAACGATCCTCCAAAGTCCGTGCCGCATGGTCGCGTAGGTCTTTCGCAGGGGCAACAGCCATCCGAAAGGCGAAATCGCGCAAATCCGCATTGCCCAATAGCTTCCAGCCCTGGATCCGGCCCAGAATCGCGGCCCGTCCGTGATCATCGGTCCGATCGGCAGCTTCCAGCAAAACCTGGGGGTTATCCCGCGCCAAAGCTTCGGGATTGATCACCGTCAACAGCATGTCCGTGGTGTCGGCGGCGTTGTAGCCATCCCACCCGGTGTTGTTGTGGAAGAGAATATCGAAAAGATCGACGAGCGAGCCGCCGCGAGCGAGCCGCCAACTTCGCAAATCGCCAGCGCCTTGTCCGGTGTCAGGCCGGTTCTGGTGTGGGCGTCAACCGCATCTTCCTCGATCTCCCAGGTCATCATCCAGGGCAACCCTTGGGCCACAGCATAAAGGGCCAGATGCAGAGCCATCGGAACGTGACCCGATCCTGGGAAGTCCAATTCATCTTGATAGTGCTCAGCGACGGCGGCCAGCAAGCCACCATAGCGCAACAACAGATCTATCGATGTCGACGGTGCAGCCAGCATCGTATACCGCGCGTGCGTTTCTTTAGTGAACCGCTACCGGCTGACGCCGGTAGCATCGTCGCCGTGCTGAGAAAGGTACTGAAGTACGATGTCGTCCGTGATGTTGCCGCTGGTCGAACAGAAATACCCTCGGGCCCAGAAGTGCCTCCCCCAGTAGCGCCTTTTGAGCTCAGGGAACTCTTGCTGCAGCGTGACCGTCCGGTGTCGCCGCTCTGGCGCTCGTCCCGCGTGACCTGTTACGCTGCTTGGGCAGCGTAACGCCAGGGGAGCAACTCGTCCAGCCGAGTGATCTTGTGATCGGCAATTTGGCCCAGCACCCAGGTGAGCCAGGCCTGGGGGTCTACGTTGTTCAGTTTGGCGGTTTCGATCAGCGTGAAGGCGATAGCCATGGTTTTTCCACCACGCGCGGAGCCTGAAAACATCCAATTTTTTCGCCCGATGGCCACCGGTTTGACAGCGCGCTCGGCTGCGTTGTTGTCCAGATCCAGGTGGCCGTTGCTGAGATATGGCCGCGCCTTCGGCATCCGGCCCAGGGCATAGCGGATGGCCTGGGCCAGGGGAGATTTGCCTGATAGCCTGGGCAGTTGCGCATGCAACCACTCTTCAAGTTGGTCAAAGATCGGCTTTGCCCTGGCCTGCCGCACGGCGGCCCGGTACTCGGGAGCCATGCCCCTGATTTCCTTCTCTATGGCGTAGAGTAGGGCAATCCGGCGGATGGCCTCTTCGGCGATGGCGCTGCCTTGCGAGGCGAAAACATCCACGAACTTACGCCGCACGTGCGCCATGCACGCCATCTCATCGGCTTTGTCATCGCCGAACAGCCCGTTGAACCCGGAGTATCCATCCGCATGCACCCAGCCCTTGTAGCCCAAGAGGTGAGAGACGGGATGTTCACCCTTACGGTCCACCGTGAACTGGTACCAGACACAGGGCGGCGATTGCCCGGACCAAGGGCGTTCATCACGCACATAGGTCCAAACCCGCGCCGTTTTTGTCTTCTTGTTGCCGGGGGCCAGCATCTTCACCGGGGTATCGTCTGCGAAAAGGGCAGCGCCCTGGCGCACGATCCGCCCAATCGCATCGGCCAGCGGTTCCAGCAGAGCCGTGGATCGGCCAACCCAGTCAGCCATGGTGGAGCGGTCCAGATCGATACCTTCACGGGCAAATATCTGGCTCAGGCGATAGAGCGGTAGGTGATCGGCATATTTGCTGACCAGAACATGGGCCAGCAAGCCGGGTCCTGGCCGCCCACGCTCAATCGGACGCGATGGCAGCGGCGATTGCACGATGGCTTCGCAGCACGAACAGGCCTTGCGCGGGCGGATGATCCGCTTCACCTTGAAGCGTCCTGGCACATATTCCAGCTCTTCGGTCACATCCTCGCCCAGAGTACGCAGGGTTCCACCGCACCGACCGCAATCATCGCCAGGCGACAGTTCTTCGTCTTCCCGATCCAGATGATCCGGCAAAGGCTTGCGGCTGTGCTGGCGCTTCGACTTCCCGGCATCCTTTGTCGGGGATGGCGGGTTGGCCTGCGCCTCTGCCGCCTGGACGATCTCGGCGTCCTCCTGCAGGTCGAGACGGAGTTGGTCGAGACCTTCGGATTTGCTGCCAAAGCGATGGCGGTTGGCGCCGTGAAGCTGGTGCTGAAGTTGCTCGACCTTGAGGCTCAGCGCCTTCACCTCGTTGGCCAGAAGACGGTTCACCGCCTTCAGCTCGGCGGGGTCTTCAGGGGTGATATCGAGATCTTTCAGCATCCCCATTCCATACCACTTCAAGGATCAAACGTGAATCCCTAAAGCGATCAAAGGCTTGTATTTATTGCATTACCCAACACTCAGCGGGCGCCACGTCCTGTTGGGCATCCGCCAGTCTATGCCCTCCAACAGCATGGACAGTTGCGCAGGCGTGACCGCAATCTTGCCATCCTTGGCTGCTGGCCAAACAAACCGGCCCTTCTCAAGCCGTTTGCTGAAAAGGCATGCCCCCTGGGCATCCCACCAGATAATCTTCAACAGGTCGCCACGCCGACCACGGAACACGAACAGATGGCCGGAATAGGGATCAAGCTCCAAAACCTTCTCGGCCTGCGCCGCCAGCGTATTAAACCCACGCCGCATGTCGGTCACGCCCGCCGCCAGCCAGACCCGCGTGTTGGCCGGAACCGGGATCACGCCGACAGCCCCCGGATTAGCCGCGCCAGCGTATCGGGATCATAGCAGCCGCTGATCCGCATCCGGTGACCGCCTGCAAGCTCGATCTCGATGTGGTTGGGTACAGCGGTTGCGATCTCTGGAGCCTTCGCCTCAGCGACGATCTCCACCGGCAGAAAGCGCGGTTCCACCGGAGGCGACGGCACCGCCGCCGGATCCGACGCGTATCGGGGGTCGCGCAGCCACTTGAAGATCAGGTTCGCGTTCACCGCGTAGCGCCGCGCCACCTGCGCCACGGAAACGCCCGGCGCCGTCGTCTGGAAACAGATCGACCGCTTCTCATCATCCGTCCAAAGCCGCTTCGTCCGACGCGCCACGCCATCACCATAGTGTCCACTATCGATGGTGGACACTATCCGCCTCTATCCGCCAGCGGCAGAGCGGTCAGACCGGACGCTTACGCTGCAGCCGGCGCGACGACCGCCCTTTGATGCATCGCATGACGTCGGAGATGGCGTGCTTGGGCGGCACGGACAGGAACATGTGCACATGGTCCCGCGCAAGCACGCCTTTGACGATTGTCACGCCCAACTCGTCGCAACTCTGTCGGATGATTTTCCGTGCCCGTTCGCGGATGTCGCCGGTCAGCACCTTGTAACGATATTTTGTAGCCCAAACAACGTGATACCGATGGTAGTACACGCAGTGAGCCCCGAAGTCATAAGCGGTCATCCTTACCCCCTGGAAAATGAAACCTTAACCCGCTCCGCGGGGTTTCATTTTCCAGGGGGTAAGGATGTCGTCTTCGATTCGCGCTGAAGCGCGGCTTCTTCGTCTGAAGACGAAGGCTTCAACCAGGCAACGGACAGTGAACGCGACATCTCTGATACATCCCATACATGACTTGGACGGTTGCTGCTCCCCCTGAGAGGGTAATCCTCTCGATATGCGAAGAAAGGAGAGCAGCGATGGAACTGTATGCTGGACTGGAGGTGAGCCTCGAGAGGACGGAGATCTGTGTGGTGGATGGCGCCGGCGGGATTGTCTGGCGGGGCCGTACGGACACGCACCCTGAGAGGATTGCCGATGCGCTGGGTTGGTGGCGCGTCGCGCTGGTGAAGGCAGGGCTGGAGACGGGGTCGACGACACCCTGGCTGGCGCGCGGGCTGCGGGCGCTTGGCGTTCCGGTGGTGGTCATGGAGGCGCGACGCGCGGCCGATGCATTGAAGGGCCGACCGGTCAAGACCGACCGGGCCGATGCCCGGGCTCTGGCAGAGATGCTTCATACCAACGGTCATTGAGAATGACCGTTCGCCGCCTCCCGCCCCGCCTCCCCGCCACCAATCTTGTCCTATCCAAAGGGTCAAGATTGGTGGTCGGGCGGGGAGGCGGGGCGGGAGGCGGGCCAGCTGCAATGAGTCACGCACATTGCAGCTTGGTAGAAGATATCCGCCCATGTGTCGCGGGCATCGCGGGGCGCGCGCCCGCGGGTGGGTGCCCCGCGGCGCCCAGACACGGATCATACCAAGCCGCAATGAGCTACGCTCATTGCCGCTTGGCATCAGGTGACCCGCGCCACCACGAAACCCGCCAGCTCGTCCAGCATGTCGCGCAGATCGCCCGCCGGCAGCCGCGTCAGCGCCGCCCGCGCGGCAGCGATATGGGCCTGGGCGACATCCCGCGCGCCCTCAAGCGCACCATGCCGCGCCATCAGCGCCAGCGCCCGGTCCAGATCGCCCTCGCGCTGGTCGCGCTTTTCGATCACCCGCGACCAGAAGGCGCGTTCGTCGGCATCCGCCGCCGCCACGGCGCGGATCACCGGCAGGGTCAGCTTCCCCTCGCGGAAGTCGTCGCCGACATTCTTGCCCAGCATGCCCGACACCCCGCCATAATCGAGCACGTCGTCGACGACCTGGAACGCCATGCCGATGGCATCGCCATAGGCGAAAAGCGCCTGCACCCGCTCTTCGGGGGCATCGGCGATGACGCCGCCCACCTCGGTCGCGGCGGAAAACAGCGCCGCCGTCTTGCCGCGGATCACCCGCGTATAGATGCCTTCATCGGTTGCCAGGTTATGCGCCGCGGTCAGTTGCAGCACCTCGCCCTCGGCGATGGTGGCGGCGGCGTTCGACAGGATGCCCAGCACCCGCAGGCTGCCGGTTTCCACCATCAGCTGGAACGACCGGGCAAACAGATAGTCCCCGACCAGGACCGAACTCGGGTTGTCCCACAAAAGATTCGCCGTCGGCCGGCCGCGCCGGGCATCGCTGTCGTCGACCACATCGTCATGCAGCAGCGTGGCGGTGTGGATGAACTCCACCGTCGCGGCCAGATGGATGTGACAGGGCCCGTCATAGCCGCACAGCCGCGCCGCGGCGAGGGTCAGCAGCGGGCGCAGCCGCTTGCCGCCCGCCCCGATCAGATGCGCGGTGACCTCGGGGATGCGCGGCGCGTGCTCGGACGCCATGCGCTCGCGGATCAGCGCGTTGACCGCCGCCATGTCGTCCGACAGGCGGGCGGCCAGCGCGTCATGCGGGGCGGGCTGGGCGGTATCGGACATGCGCCGGAAACTCCCTCGACAAGCGGACCCGCGGCCCGCTATCCGAACCGCATGAAGGAAATGATCCGCAGCAACGATCCGGTCCGCATGGCCTTTGCCCGAACCCTGCTGCAAGGCGAGCAGATAGAGGTGTTCGAGCTCGACGTCCATATGAGCGCGCTGGAAGGCTCCATCGGCATTTTGCCGCGCCGCCTGATGGTGGCCGACCGCGACGCGTTTCGCGCCCGGGCGGTGCTGCGCGACAACGGCCTTCTGGACGAGGGGTGAGCGACGAGCCGACCGCCGATTCGCTGCTCGGCGGGCGGGTGCGGTTGTGGCAGCCGGCCCGGGGTTACCGGGCGGCCACCGATCCCGTGTTGCTGGCCGCCAGCGTGCCGGCCCGGCCCGGCGAGGCGGTGTTCGATCTGGGTTGCGGCGTCGGCGCTGCCGCCTTGTGTCTTGCCGCGCGGGTGCCGGGGCTGGCGCTGACCGGGCTCGAACGCCAGCCCGACTATGCCGCGCTCGCCCGTCGCAACGCCGCCGCGAATGGTGCGGATTTCGCCGTGATCGCGGGCGATGTCGCCGCGCTGCCCGCCGATCTGCGGGCGCGCAGCTTTGCCCATGTCCTGGCCAACCCGCCCTGGTTTGCCGACGGACCGGCGGCGGCCGATCCGGGCCGGGCGGCGGCGCGGCACGAGGATCGGCCGCTCGCCCTGTGGGTGGATGCCGGGACAAGACGGCTTGCCCCCGGCGGCAGCCTGACGCTGATCGCGCCGGCAGCCCGGCTTGGCGATATCCTGAGATCGCTCGACGGTCGGATGGGCGGGATCACGATCAAGCCGCTGGCGGCCCGGGCCGGGCGCGACGCCGGCCGGGTGATCGTGCAGGCAAGGAAAGGCGCCCGGGCGCCGTTGCGGCTTTGCCCGCCGCTGATCCTGCATGCCGGCGCCGCGCATGGCCGCGACGCCCCCGACTGGACGCCCGAGGCCCAGGCGATCCTGTCGGAGGCCGCGCCGTTGCGCCTTGCACCCGAACCGATCGCTTCCCAGGTAACAAGGGCATGACAAGCGTGCCATTCTGTGGTGCAATTGTCATCGGCAAGACACAAAGGAGGAATCGATGAGCCTTGATGCGCATGTCCGGGAGTTGCGGCGGAAGCACGACCATCTCTCCACCCAGGTGGAAGAGGCGCAACGAAGCCCCGGTTATGACGATCTCCGGCTTGCCGAGATGAAGAAACAGAAGCTGAAACTGAAGGAAGAGATCGCCCGGCTGGGCGGCGCCTGACGAATCAGGCTCGGGCGGCACGGGCAGCGAGCGCCGCGCCGCCCGCAATCAGGATCGCCGCGGCGATCAGCGCCGGATGCGGCGCGGCGATCCCCGCAGCGATCAGCACCAGCGTCGACAGCAGCGGCGCGGCATAGCTGGCCGTGCCCAAGAGTTGAATGTCGCCGCGCTTCACCCCGATATCCCAAAGATAGAAGGCAAGCCCGACCGGGCCTGCGCCCAGCCCCGCCATGGCCGCCCAGCCGATCGGGGCGACCGGCCAGACCGTGTCCTCCACCGCCAGATGGACGATCAGCGACAGCCCCGCGGCGGCGAGGCAAAAGAGCGCCACCGCCTGGGTCGGCACCCCGCCTGCCCGGCGCGACAGCACCGAATAGCCCGACCAGGTCAGCGCGCACAGAAAGGCCAGCGCATAGCCCGGCAGCGCGCCAGGATCGGCCGCGCCGGCCCCCCGGGCGACGATCAGCGCGGCACCGGCAAAGGCCAGGATCGCGCCCAGAACATGGCCGCGGCGCAGCGTCTCGCCGGGCAACAGGCCCGAGAACAGGACGATCAAGAGCGGCCACAGATAGGCGATCAGCCCGGCCTGCGCGGGTGGCGCGAGCCGCAACGCGGCGAAATAGAGCGCGTGATAGCCAAACAGCCCGCCCACGCCCAGGGCCCAGACCGGCCAGGGCACCGCGCGGACAAAGCCGAGCCCGCCGCCCGTCGCGGCAATCCAGATCAGCCCCAGCGCGCCCCCGATGGCAAAGCAGATCGCGTTGAGCTGAAACGGCGGCACCGGTGCCGACCCCACCGTGAACAGTGCCAAGAGCGCCCACAGGAGGACCGCGCCGAAACCGATCAGCGTGGCGCGGCTGCGGGCACGCGCCCCGGCCACAGGCCGGCCCGCAAGGCGTTCAGGCTTTCCGTCTCGTCCCTGATCCATGCTCTGAACGCCGCGATATCGGCCCGTGTTTCCGCGCCCCTTGGGCAGATCAACCTGTAGGCCGCCGTCAGGTCGAGGACCAGATCGAACGGCGCCACCAGGCGCCCCTCGCGCAGCGCCGCCTCGGCCAGGATGCCGCGCCCCAGCACCGCCCCCGCCCCCGCCAGCGCCGCGTCGAGCGCATGATCGGCCTGCGAGAAGCGCGCGCCGCCTGCGGGCGGCGGCGGCAGGCCGGCGGCGGCGAACCAGGCCGCCCAGTTCGCCGGCGGGTCGAGAAAGCCGATATCGTCCTGATGCAGAAGCGCCAGGCGCGCCAGATCTTCCGGCGCGCGCAGCCCGGCCGCATGCTGGGGCGCGACCATCGGGGTCATCCATTCGGTCGCCAGCACCTCGGAATAGAAATCGGCATCCTCCGACTGGCCAAAGCGGATCGCCACATCGATCTCGTCGCGATCGAAATCCATCAGCCGCAGGCTGGCGGTGAAGCGCAGTTCGATATCGGGATGGGCGGCGGCAAAGCGAAACAGCCGGGGCGCCAGCCATTTCGCGGTAAAGGCCGGCCCGGCGGTGATCGACAGGGTTCGGGTGGCGGTCAGCCGGCGCGCCGCGCGCCAGCCCGCCCGCAGGCTTTCGAAGCCGTCCGCGGCATGGGGCGCCAGCGCGCGCCCCGCCGCCGTGAGTTCCACCGCACGGTTCAGCCGGCGGAACAGCGGCGCGCCCAGATGCTCTTCCAGCGTCTTGATCTGAAAGGACAGGGCGGCCGGCGTCACGTTCAGTTCCGCCGCCGCCCGGGAAAAGCTCATATGGCGGGCGGCGGCATCGAAGGCGCGCAGCGCGGTCAGGGGGGGCAGACGGTCACTCATGCCACTCAAGTAATACTTAACTGAACCGGGCGAAAGTCTCGTTTGCGCAATGTCTCCTGCGGCCGCATATCGGGGTCAGTCAAGACAGACCAAAGCGAAAAGGACATACCGCCATGGACCCCGTCAGCCTCAACCCCGCCATCCGCCGTGCCTATGACCGCGCCCACATGATGCGGTCCGCCGCAATGCACCGTTTTCTGGGTCGCCTGGTTGGCCGTCGCGCCTGATCAGGCCGGTGCCGGCAGCCGATCTGTGGTGAGCCGGAACACCCCAAGGCACGCGATCGCTGCCGCAAGCATGCCGATGCCAGGCCCAAAGGCGGCATCGGCCGACCCGGCCGCATCCACGGCCGGGCAGGGCCATGATCGGCCCGGCAGGCAATCCGCACATGAGGCCCGGCAGGACGAACACCGCAACGCCCGGACTGGCGAGCGCGAGCGCCAGCGCGGCGGCGAAGCCCGCGCACCCCGCCAGCAGCACCGCATCCGGGCGGCCAAGCCGGTCGCCGATCATACCGCCGGCCGGGAGCGATATTGCGGCGAGCCACAGCACCAGCGAGGTTGTGGCGCTTGCCTCGGCCAGGCTGGCGCCGCGCCCGGTCAGAACCGTCGGCCCAAAGGCAAAGACCATCGCGAGCGCGCCGTTACAGAGGCCCCAGATCGAGCCGGCGAGCAGGGTGGCGACCAGCCGCATGTCGCGCGGCCAGCCGCCACCCGCGGCAGGCGCCAGGCCCGGCCCGGCGGATCGCGATAGGTGGTCAGGAACAGGCCAAGGCCCCCCGCGCCCGCCATCAGGCGGCCGCCGGTCTGCAGCGGCCAGGCTTCGGACCGCCACATCACCGCGCCGCCCGCGACCATCATCAGAAGGCCCAGCGTGACGATACGCCGGTCGCCGTACTGCTTGGCGATGGTGCCGCCGGGCAGCGCCACGGCAATCCCGGGGCTGAGATAGATCGCGACGAGTATCCCCAGATCGGCGATGCCGACCCCGTGACGCTCCATCACCAACGGTCCCAGCGCCGCCGCGGTCTGGTACTGGAACGCCATCGCCAGGCGCACCGTGAACAGGATCGCCAGCGCCGCCCATGCGCCGGTCACCGGCCCGCCCTGCAGACCGTGGGTATCGGTGCCTTCGGCCCGATGGCGGCGCGCGCCCGGCCGGGCGCGCAACCGCGCGTCATATCATGTACTGTCCGCCATTGGCCGAAATCGTCGCGCCGTTGATGAAGCTGGCGTCGTCCGAGGCGAGGAACGCGACACAGCGGGCGATTTCGTGTGCCTCGCCCAGACGGCCCGCCGGGATCATGCCGATGATCGCCTCGCGCACCTTTTCGGGCACCGCCATCACCATCTCGGTGGCGATATAGCCCGGGCAGACGGCGTTCACGGTGATCCCCTTGCGCGACCCCTCCTGCGCCAGGCTTTTCACGATGCCCAGATCGCCCGCCTTGGTGGCGGCATAGTTGGCCTGACCCGCCTGGCCCTTTTGCCCGTTGATCGAACTGATCACGACGACCCGGCCAAAGCCACGCTCGCGCATGCCGGGCCAGACCGGGTGGATGGTGTTGAAGACGCCCGTGAGGTTGGTGTCGATCACCTCCTGCCATTGTTCGGGCGTCATCTTGTGGAACGGCGCATCGCGGGTGATCCCGGCATTGGCGATGACGATGTCGATCGGGCCAAGATCGGCTTCGACCTGTGCGAGCCCCGCCTTCGACGCGGCATAATCGCCGACATTCCACTTGTAGGTCCTGATGCCGGTTTCCTCGGTGAAGGCCCGGGCCTTGGCATCGTTGCCGGCATAGGTCGCCGCCACCGTGCAACCCTGTGCCTGCAGCGCCTTCGAAATTGCCTCGCCAATGCCCCGGCTGCCCCCGGTTACAACTGCCACACGCGCCATGTCTGTCCCCTTTGCCAACACTTGCGATCTGTTACGCAAGGCCGGCGACGGGCGCAATCATGTTGCGCGCTCCTCCGCCCTGGCGGGCGACGTCGCGCGCCAGCGCGGAGGAGCCGTTCGGCTGTTGCCGGTCGGGTCAGGGCCGTTCGACGCACATCGCGATGCCCATCCCACCGCCGATGCACAGCGTCGCCAGACCCTTGCGGGCGTCGCGCCGCCGCATCTCGAACAGCAGGGTGTTCAGGATGCGCGCGCCCGATGCCCCGATCGGGTGTCCGATGGCGATCGAACCGCCATTGACGTTCACCTTGTCGGGGTCCCAGCCCATGTCCTTGTTCACGGCGCAGGCCTGGGCGGCGAAGGCCTCGTTCGCCTCGATCAGGTCAAGGTCGTCGACCCCCCAACCGGCCATTTTCCAGCGCCTTGCGGCTGGCCTGGATCGGGCCCGCGCCCATGATCGCGGGGTCAAGGCCCACCGTCGCCCAGGAGGCGATGCGCGCCAGAGGTTCGATGCCGCGCCGTTCGGCCTCGGCCGCGGACATCAGCAGCACCGCCGCGGCGCCATCGTTGATGCCGCTGGCGTTGCCCGCCGTCACGGTTCCCTCCTTGGCGAAGGCCGGGCGCAGCTTCTGCATCGCGTCCAGCGTGGCGCCGTGGCGGATATACTGGTCCTGATCGACCGTGACCTCGCCCTTGCGGGTTTTCAGCGTCACCGGCGCGATCTCTTCGGCGAAACGGCCGGCCTTCTGCGCCGCTTCCGCGCGGTTCTGCGACCGCACGGCAAAGGCGTCCTGCTCTTCGCGGGTAATCTGCCAGCGCTCGGCGACATTCTCGGCGGTCTGACCCATGTGATAGCCGTTGAACGCGTCCCACAGCCCGTCCCGGATCATCGTGTCGACGAAGTCGAGGTCGCCCATCTTGCGGCCCGCGCGCAGGGTCTGGGCGTGCGGGCTCAGGCTCATGCTTTCCTGCCCGCCCGCGGCAATGATGGCCGCATCGCCAAGGGCGATGTGCTGGGCACCGAGCGCGACCGCGCGCAACCCCGAGCCGCAGACCTGGTTGATGCCCCAGGCGGCGCTTTCGATCGGCAGGCCGGCATTGACATGGGCCTGGCGGGCCGGGTTCTGGCCCTGGGCGGCCGACAGCACCTGGCCGAGGATCGTCTCGGACACCTCGGCCTTGTCGATCCCGGCCCGTTCGACCACGGCCTCGAGCACGGTGCGGCCCAGATCATGGGCGGGGGTGGCGGCGAAATCGCCGAGAAAACTGCCCACGGGGGTGCGGGCGGCCGAGGCAATCACGATCTCGGTCATGGGGGGTCCTTTCAGCGGGCGTTGGGCCGGCCGCGGCGCGCGGCGATTCGGTATGGCTCAACTTAGGCCGCAGGCCGGGCTGCCGCAACGCGACGCGCCCCGGCCCGGCATGCCCGGCCGATCAGGCGCGCTTTTCCTCGACGATGTCCGAGGGCGCGTTGATCGACGGCGCCCCGAAATAGAAGCCCTGCAGGCAGTCGAACCCGATCTCGGCCAGCCAGGCGGCCTCACCCGCATCCTCCACCGCCTCGGCCACGGTGAGCATGTCGAAATGCTTGCCGATCGAGACCAGTGCCTGTGCCAGGACCTGGTTGTTGGCATCGCGATGGATGTCGCGGACGAACTGACCGTCGATCTTCAGCACGTCGAAATTGAACTCCTTGAAATAGCGGAACGCTGTGTATCCCGCGCCGAAATCGTCAAGCGCGAAGGTGATGCCATGGGAGGCCAGATCGGACATCATCACCTGCACAAGCTCGGGCATCAGCATCGCCGAGCTTTCGGTGATTTCCAGGATCAGCCTTTCGCCCGATGTCGGGTCGGTCGACAGCCCTTCGCGCAGGACGGACATCCAGGGCGGATAGCCGATCGACCGGGCGGACATGTTGATCGACAGCCGCAGGTCGGGCCGTTCGGCCAGGGCGCGAAGCCCCAGCTCGAGCGCGAAGCAGTCGATCAGGCGGCCCGCCTCCTCGTTCTCGGCGGCCGGCATGAAATCCCCCGCCGGGATGACGCGCTGATTCTCGTCAAGAATGCGAATCAACCCCTCGTAGAAGGCGACGTTGTCGGGGTCACTGGCATAGACCACCGGCTGATAGGCGAGCAGCACGTCGTGCCGCGCCAAGGCGCGGCGCACCTTGCCCAGAATACCCTTGTCGCGAAATGCCGTCGCCGCCGCGAGCGGGCTGTCCGGCCCGTCACAGTCGCGAATGCGCGATGGCTTTTGCAGTTGCGGTTTCATCGACCGTCCCTCCTGATTCCCGGTTGCGATCATGCGGCAGCGCGGCTTAACCGGCGGTAAACACTCAACCGGAGGGACAGCATGGAACGCTGTGGCTGGTGCGGCACCGACCCGATCTATGTCGCCTATCACGATACCGAGTGGGGCGTGCCCGAACGCGACCCGCGCGCGCTGTGGGAAAAGCTGGTTCTCGACGGTTTTCAGGCCGGGCTGTCCTGGATCACCATCCTGCGCAAACGCCCGGCGTTCCGTGCCGCCTTCGCGGGTTTCGACCCCGAAGCGATTGCGAGCTGGGGCGAGGCCGACATCGCCCGGCTGCTGGGCGACCGGGGCATCGTGCGCCACCGCGGCAAGATCGCCGCGACGATCGGCAATGCGCGCGCCTATCTGGAGATCGGGGCCGAAGACGGCTTTGCCGATTTCGTCTGGCGCCATGTCGACGGCGTTCCGCTGCAGAACGGCTTTGCCACGCTTGCCGACGTGCCGGCAGAAACCGAGCTGTCGCGCCAGCTGTCGAAGGCGTTGAAGGCCCGGGGGTTTCGGTTCTGCGGGCCGACCATCGTCTATGCCTGGATGCAGGCCTGCGGGCTGGTCAACGACCATCTGGTGAGCTGCCCGCGCCATCCGCAGATTGCTGCCATGGGGTGACGCCAAAGCGCCGTGCGTGTGACGCATTGCCCCAGCGCCGCCTTGCCGCCCGACCACCGCAGCGGCGCGACGGGGTCACCCGGCCAGGCGCAGGATCTCACCATGGGGCCGGTCGAGCCTGCCGCGCAACCCGTCGGCCACGGCAAGGCGCAGCAGCCGAAGATAGGCGGGTCGGTCCGAGGCATAGCGTCGCGCTGCCATCAGCCATTTCGGCAGGATCAGCGCCAGCACGGGTGCCAGCGCCGGGCCGGCGGCGCGCCGATAGACCAACAGCAGGTTTCGGTGGTGGTAATAGACCTTCCACAGCGGACGCAGCGCGCCGCCATGCAGGCGCGCGGTGCTGTAGTCATGCTCGAACCTCAGCCCGGGATCGAAGGCGATGCGCCCGCCGGCCTGGCGCAGTCCCAGGGTGTAGAGCACGTCGTCGCCATAGATGAACAACCGGCCCTCGGGCCGTCCGGCAAGCGCCAGTGCCCGCCGCGACAGGAACAGCCCGACGAAGGATGCGGCATCGATGGCGGTTGGCGCCGCCGAAGCATAGGCCGAATCGGCGATGTGAAAGCCGGCCCGGCCGCGTCGCGCCGCCGCCAGAAACGCGTCGCGGTGCCAGAACGGATTGCGCGAGGGCCGGTTGATTTCACAGATTCTTCCGTCGGGATGATAGACCGCCGCGGCCCATGCCTCGGAGGCCTCGCGCGGCCGGGCGTGGAACGCGGCCAGCGCGCCCGGTTCGGGCCGGGCATCGTCGTCCATCACCACCAGCCAGTCGGGATCGAAGCGTTCGGCGGCAATGCCGATCCCCAATTCGAAACCGCCCGCCCCGCCGATGTTTCGGTCGCAGCGTCGCGTGACCAGTCGCGGTCCGGATTGATCGGTCAACCAGCGCCAGGTGCCGTCGGTCGATGCGTTGTCGACAACGACCACCGCCGCCAGTTCTCGTGCCGGGCTGGCCAGCAGGCGCGCGATGGTGATCTGCAACTGCGCCAGGCGGTTATGAGTCACCACAACCGCGACAAGGCTGGGTGGACCCGGCCGCTCAGTCACGCCAGACCGGGTTTGTCCAGGCGCGCCGTCCGGCCGCATCGGCCACGGTGATGCGCATCCAGGGCGATGCGGCAAGGCGACCCAGATCAAGCCGGGTTCGGGTCATCGCATCGCCAACCGCCACGGCGCTTGTGATGCCCGCGCCCTGCACGATGACCCGCGAAGCGGCGCTGGTTTCCACCTCGACCTCGCCATCGAGCCACTGCACGGCATGAATCTCGGGGCCCTGCGACGAATAGTACCGGCCCGCCTTCAGCGCTTCGAGCAGCGCGTCGGGGGCGTTCTCGGGCGCGCGCACCATGACCCAGCCGCCAAAGCCGTCGAAATCGTTGAAATGGGAGTCGTCCGCGGCGCACAGGTCGATGCGGCGGCCCTCGGCCAGCAATGTCTCGAAGGCGTGAAAGCCGTCGCCCCGATCGGCCCCCATGGCGCAGCCGTGATTGTAGACTTCGACCGCATGGGCCGCGTCGATGCTGCGCATGTCGGCAGCCGTAAGCCCCGACCAGTGCGGGTGGGCGATGGCCACATAGGCGCCCGCCTCGCGGGCACGACGGGCGATCTGCGGGCCGGTTTCCTGCCCGGCTGTAGGCTCGAAATCGGGACTGGCCGACGGCGCGAATCCGGCCGGCAGACCGATCGCCAGCAGATGCCAGATCGCACCGTTCTCCTGCCGTCCGGAATGCAGTTCTGCGCCCATAAGGGTGGTGAATCCGTCGCCGCGGCAGCCGGTCGTGTCGGTGATCGGATAGTCCCACATGCCGACCAGATGATCGGTGATCGCGACGAAGTCATAGCCCTGCGCCCGGTACCGGCGGCACACTTCCTCTGGCGTCAGCGCACCGTCCGACCGCGACGAGTGGCCATGGATGTTGCCGCGCCAGAACCGGCCAGGGCCGTCGAAAAGGGGATCGCGCATCGTTGCCTCCGGGGTTGCGTTGCCCCAACGGGCAGGCGCTGTAAAGCGGGCGCACCGCGCCGCGGCCTACATGTTGGAATTGTGATGCGCGATCGCGTCTTCGATAGCGTCATGCCAGGTCAGCACGCCGTCTTCCAGCACCGCGCCGCTTTGGCACATGTTCCGCAGCGTCCCGTCGTTGTGCGAGACCACGATCGCGCCCGCATTGGCCAGACGTGCATTGAGTATCTCAGTGCATTTCTTCTGGAACGAGGCATCGCCGACCGCGGTGACCTCGTCGATCAGATAGTAGGAGAACGGGATCCCCATCGAAACGCCGAAGGCGAGCCGTGCCCGCATGCCCGAGCTGTAGGTGCGGAACGGGACATGAAAGCTGGGCCCGAGTCCCGAGAAATCCTTGACGAACGCGCAAAGATCGTCGGTATCGATGCCATAGGCGCGGGCGATGAAGCGCACATTCTGCGCACCGCTGAGATCGCCGTGAAAGCTGCCGGCAAATCCGATCTGCCAGGAAATGCGGCCGGTGCTGACGACACGGCCCGAATCGGGGCGCATCTGGCCGCCCAGCATCCGCAGCAGGGTGCTCTTGCCCGCGCCATTGCGGCCCAGCAGCCCGACCGATGTCCGGTCGGGAAAGGTCGCGGTGATGTCGCGCGCGACATATCTCCGCTCTCCCAGGAGGTTGAAGGATTTCGTCAGCCGCTCGAGTCTGATCATCGCCGTCGTCCACCCGCCGATCAGCGATCCCTTGCGGCGTAGTAGCTCAGGACCGCAATCAGCCAGAACAACAGAAGCCCGCCAAAGGTCGCCAGGACGAGCAGCAGACGCCGGGGGTATTGCGCGCTTTCGGCCATGGTCGGGGGAATATGCGTCGCCAGATAGCGGCTGCGGCGTCGTGCCTCGGCCAGAGCACTGTCATAGCCTGCCGCCGCCGACACATAGGCCTGCTGAGCGAATTCAAGATCGACCAGCAGCGTTTCGTACTCGCCGATGACGCTTACCAGTGAATCGCCCCCGCTGCTGGTTGTATTTGCCAGCCGGTCACGCTCCTCGACGATCTGCTCGCGCAGCGCCTCGATCTGGCGGTCGGCCTGGGCCAGCCGCTGATCGCCGTCAAAGGTGGTCTCTGCCAGCATTGTGCGTCGGACCAGCGCATCGGCCAACTGCTGTTGCAGGGCAGTCAGAACGCCCATCGGAATCTGGCCCTCGACCTGGGGGTCGATGATCTGGTTCTCGGTACGAAAGGCGCTCAACTTCACACGTTGTGCCCGCAATCGTGCGGCCGCCCGATCAAGGTCTTCCTGGGCCGACCGCATGGTGTCGTCGCGGGCGATCTTGCTGAGCGCGTTGATCAGCGTGTCGCTTTCCGCCACGATGGCCTCGGCGATCCGGTGCGCGTCCTCGGCCGTGAAGGCAAACGCCTCGACCTTGATCATGCCGCCACCCCGGTCGTAGGCGACGTGGACCATCCAGCGCCAATAGCGCGCGAGATCCTCGATCGGTTGCCCGGGGCGCAGTGCAAAGACCGGGTCGAAAGCCGGCCGGCCATAGATCGCCTCGAGGTCGAGACTGGCATCGAGGTTCTCGACGAGCTTCTGACTGAGGATGAAATCGTAAAGGATATCGGCATCCGAAGACTGTCCCGAACTTGTCGAGCCGAACCCGGTGCCCACGATGGCGTCCAGCGGATTGCGGAATTCCTCGGACCGGACGGTGAAAGATGTTTGCGACGAGTACTGGTCTGCGGCAACAAGGTAGAGATACGCCGTGGCCAGCGCGGATGGCACCAGCACAACAAGCACGAAGCTCAGGAGGACCAGCTTGTGCCGCAACCGCAGCATGATCGGTCGGACCGACACCAGCCGGGCACCCATGCTGGCTGTCTTCGCCTTGGTCGGAGCGTTCACCAGCAGACCTGTCCATGGCGCTGGCCTTGAGCGGCCAGCCTTTCCCTTCTAGACGAGCCAGAACTGTTCGAGGCAATCGACGAGTCCAAATTGATACGCGACGTTGCAAGACCGCGCCCGCTGCGGCTGCCGCGGCCGATCAGGGTGATCGCCGCGCTGGTCCTTCGCGAGATGACAACGACCCATGGGCAATCGTCGCTTGGCTATCTGTGGGCGATCCTTCAACCCATCGGCGGCATCGCGCTGTTGGCGATCGCGATTTCGCTGTTTCTGCGCGCGCCACCGATCGGCGACAGCTTCGCGCTGTTCTATGCCACCGGGGTCTTGCCCTTTACGCTCTTCATGGACGTTCAGAACAGTTCAATGCGCGCCCTGCGGGCGAACCGACAGCTCCTGTTCTACCCCGAAGTCAGCTATCTTGACGCGATCGTGGCACGGTTCCTGTTGAACATGGTGACGCAGGCGCTGGTGGTCTTCCTGGTGCTTTGCGGCATCGTCATCCTTTTCGGCCTTCGGGTACAGGTCGATCTCGGCCTGGTCTGCGCTTCGGTTGCGATCACCGGTTTTCTGGCCCTGGGCATTGGAACGGTCAACGCGGTGCTGATCCACCTGATCCCGTCCTGGGCCCAGGTCTGGAGCGTGCTGATGCGACCGATGTTCATCGCATCCTGCATCTTCTTCGTGTTCGACGACCTGCCGCACTGGGTCCAGAACATCCTGTGGTTCAACCCCCTGGTGCATGTGATCGGCATGATGCGTGCAGGAATCTTCACAACCTATGAGGGAACCTACGTTTCCTTTGCCTATCCGCTGGGGATTGCCGCGGTATCGCTGGTCGTCGGGCTGCTTGCCCTGCGCCGCTATGCCCGCGACATCATCAATTTCTGATCGCCGGCGCGGGTCGCTCACACCGGTCGCGGGCTGGCCGAGTTCCATCTGCGGCACCGCCCCGTCGACGATCAGCGCAGCCGCGGTCGCGGCACGCACGTCGTCCACGCCGATCCCGGGCGCGGTTTCGCGCAACACCAGCCCCGCCTCGGTCGGTTCGATCACCGCCATTTCGGTGACGACAAGGTCGATCCGCCGGGTCGAGGTCAAGGGCAGCGTGCATTCGGGCACGATCTTGGGCCGGCCCTTCTGCGTGTGCAGCATGGCGACGATCACCTTCTTCGCGCCCGAGACAAGGTCCATCGCACCGCCCATGCCGGGGACCATCCGGCCGGGCACCATCCAGTTGGCCAGATGGCCCGCCGCATCCACCTGCAGGCCCGCCCAGAACCGTCAGGTCCAGATGGCCGCCTCGGATCAACCCGAACGACATCGCCGAATCGATCGAGGCGGCGCCCGGCACGGCCGAGACGAAGCCGCCGCCGGCATCGGTCAGGTTCGGATCCTCCATCCCCTCGGGCGGGCGGGCGCCCAGGCCCACCACGCCGTTTTCGGCCTGAAAGAACACACCCAGCTCGGCCGGCAGGTAGTTTGCCACCATGCTGGGCAGGCCGATCCCCAGATTGACCAGCGAGCCCGGCGCGATTTCCCGCGCCACGCGGCGCGCGATCAGTTCCTTGGCCTCCATCAGTCCATCCTTCCGATGACATGGTCCACAAGCGCGCCCGGTGTCTTCACCGCATCGGGCGGGATCACGCCCACGGGCACGATCTCTTCGGGTTCGGCGATCACGGTCGTGGCGGCCAACGCCATGATCGGATTGAAGTTATGCGCCGTCAGCGTGTAGTCGAGATTGCCGACATAGTCGCAGCGATGCGCCCCCAGCAGGGCAAAGTCGGCATGGATCGGGCGTTCCAGCAGAAAGGTCCGGCCGTCAACCTCGACCGTCGGCTTGCCATCCGCCACGCGGGTGCCGACACCGGTCGCCGTCAGCACGCCGCCAAGCCCGACGCCGGCGGCGCGAATCCGCTCCACCAGCGTGCCCTGCGGCACCAGTTCCACGTCGATCTCGCCGGCGATCATCTTCTGCTGGGTCTCGGGGTTCAGGCCGATATGGCTGACGATCACCCGGCGGACACAACCTGCCGAGATCAGCTTGCCGATGCCGCGGCCCGGCATGGCGGTGTCGTTGGCCACGATGGTCAGGTCGTGCCGTCCGGCCTGCGCCAGCGCCGAAAGCAGCCGATGCGGAGAGCCGACACCCATGAACCCGCCGACATGGCAGATCGCGCCGTCGGGGATCAGTTCGACCGCCTCGTGCAGGGGTATCGCCCGTTTCATCCGCGTTCTCCCGTTGGTTCCGCGCCCCTCGCTAGACGCCGAATGTGACGAAATCCTGAAACCATGCCGCTTGCCTCTGCAACACCGGGCGGCCTAGGAACGCCCCGGAAAGGAGCCTGCGATGGACAAGTTCGAAAACCGCACCGGCATCGCCGCGCCGCTGCCGCTGGTCAATGTCGACACCGACATGATCATCCCCAAACAGTTCCTTAAGACGATCAAGCGGACCGGCCTGGGCGTCAACCTGTTCCACGAGATGCGCTATGACATGGATGGCGCCGAGATCGCCGATTTCGTGCTGAACAAGCCGGCCTGGCGTGACGCCGAATTCCTGATCGCGGGCGAGAATTTCGGCTGCGGCTCATCGCGCGAACATGCCCCCTGGGCGCTGCGGGATTTCGGCATCCACACGATCATCGCGCCGAGCTTCGCCGACATCTTCTACAACAACTGCTTCAAGAACGGCATTCTGCCGGTGGTGCTGCCGCAAGAGGCGGTGGATCGGCTGATGGCGGATGCGGCAAAGGGGGCGAATGCGCGGCTGACCATCGATCTGGAAAACCAGACGGTGACCGGGGCCGATGGCACCGAATACGGCTTCGAGATTGATCCCTTCCGCAAGCGCTGCCTGCTCGAAGGGCTCGACGATATCGCGCTGACCCTCGAACAGGCCGCGCAGATCGACGCGTTCGAGGCCGATCAGGCCGCCCGCCAGCCCTGGTTGTAGGGCCGGGGCGGCGGATTGGCGCACTGGGTCATATTCATCGCGCCTTGGTGTCAGGCCGTATCCACCGATGCGTGGCCACGCTCTTTCGCCGGCGCCAGGAGATCCTCCAGGAAATAGCCGGTGAACTGGGCCCGGTTGGCCAGCCCCGATTTGCGATAGACGCTGGCGGCATGCTGGCGAACCGTGGCTTCGGACCCCGCGCGGATCGTCGCGATTTCCTTGTGGCTCAGGCCCTTCAGCATCAGGATCGCGACATCCGCCTCGGCATCGGTCAGGTGCCAGATTTCGAACTGGGTGCGGATCGCCCGCGACAGACCCTCGACATGGCTGCGCGCGGCACGGCGCCAGCGGGCGCCCTCCGCCCGCGCCGTATCGAGATCGCGCAGCAGCCTTTGCTGGTCGCGGCGCATCTCGTGCATGTCGACCGCGACGAAGGCGACCATCGCCACCGCGCCCGCCAGCAGCGCGAATTCCAGCAGGTCGGCGGCAAGGGCCACCGGATCGAACGGACCATCGCTGCGCAACGTCTCGGTCAGGACCAGAAGCGCGAACAGCGCGGCGGCGATCAGGGCGAACTGGCGTTGGCGGGTCATCGGCGGCCTCCAGCCCGTTCCTGTCACTCGACCATGAAGAAGCCAACCGAAATCGTCTGGTTGCCCGATGCCTCGAGCGCGAGCACCTCAAGCTCGTAGATTTCGCCGGCGTCGAAGAACGCCGCCGGAACCGGCAGGCGGGTCACCTCTGGGCCGACCCGCACATCGAAGATCGGCTTCGAAAAGCCGTCGGGGTCGGCATGGCCCTCCTTCGTCACGATCACCTGATAGCCGGTGATCCGGGGCGCGCGGCCATCGAGCGATGTGGTCACCGGCGCCCAGGACACCGCGACGGCATCGGCGGGCACGGTGGCGGCCTCGGCCTCCTCCTCGTCGTCGACGATCGGCGGGCCCAGGATTTCGGGCGGCGTGGGCACAAGCGTGGTGAAGCGCGCCGTGGCGGTACCGACCGACCCGTCCACATTCTGGACGGCGATCCGATAGGAACCCTCGGCAAAGGCGGCGCGCAGGTCGTCATAATCCCATTCCGCGGCCGGCGGCTCGCGCGATTCGAAGAACATCGTGTCGAGACCGAGGTCGCCGAGCGGCCCCGCGGTTTCCAGGCGGCCCAGGATCGTGCCGTCGGGTGCCGCCAGGCACATCGCCGCCCAGGCGCCCGTGCTGACATAGCCATGCACGCCGATATCGTCGTCGGTGGCGTTGTATTCGATGATCAGCCGGGCCTCTTCGACACCCTGTGTCGCGCCGGACGCCGAAAGGCCGTCGCAGGGATCGGCGGCCGCCATGGCCGGGCAGAGGACGAGTATTGCTGTTGCTGCAAGGCGCATCGCTGTCTCCTTTTCGCGTGTATCCGGGGCAGTGTGCGCCTTCGGGCTGCCCCTGGCTATCCGACGGAGGGGGCATAGGTGCTGTGTGACGCCCCGATCGCGCGCAGCCGGTAGACGAAGCGCACGGTCAGGCTGGCCGCCGCCAATGCCAGCCCGATCACCAGGCCGCTCCACACGCCGGGGCCGCCGAATCCGGCCTCGATGCCGAGGAAATAGCCCGCCGGCGCGCCGACGGCCCAATAGCTGAGCGCCGCCAGCACCATCGGCACGCGGGTGTCCTGAATGCCGCGCAGCAGCCCCAGCGCCATCACCTGCGCGGCATCGGCGAACTGGAACAGGGCGGCAAACGCCAGCAGCGTCACCCCGATGGTCACGATATGCGGCGCCATGGGATCGTCGGCATCGAGGAACAGACCGATCAGGGTTTCGGGCAGCAACAGGAACGCCGACACGGTCAGCAGCCCGAACGCCGCCGAACAGCCCGCGGCGACGATGGCGCCGCGTCGCAGCCCGACCATGTCGTTGCGACCGAGCGCCTGACCGGCGCGCACCGTCGCCGTCTGGGACAGCCCCACATGCACCATGAAGCTGACGGCGGCGAGTTCGAGGGCAATGCCATGGGCGGCCAGCATAGTCGGTCCCGAGCAGGCCCATCATGCTGGCACTGACGAAAAACAGCCCGGCCTCGGCCAGGGTCGTCAGGCCGATCGGCCAGCCAAGCCGGAAGACCTGGCCGAACCCTGCCCAGTCGGGCCGCCACAGCCGGACGAACAGGGCATGCGGCCGCAGGCGCGGCGCCAGACCGGCCCAGGCCGCGAGCGCGCCCAGCGCCCCCAATTGCGACAGGACCGAGGCGATGGCAGCCCCCTGCAGGCCCAGCTCCGGCGCGCCCCAATTGCCAAAGATCAGCGCCCAGTTGGCGGCCGCGTTGACCAGCGCCGACAGCAGCGTCGCCCACAGCACGACCCGGGTATGCTCCAGCGCCGAGAGATGGCTTTTCAGCACCATCGCCAGCAGGGCCGGGAACATCCCCCAGCCGGCGATCCGCAGATAGGCCTGGGTGTCGGCGGCAACGCTTGGCACCTGGCCCAATTCAAGCAGCCACACCTCCGACCACAGCATCAGCGGCAGGACCAGGGCCGCATAGATCGCCGACAGCCACATCCCCATCCGGGTCACGCGGCGCAGCCTGGTCTCGTCGCCCTCGACCGCGGCACTGGCGACAAGGGGGATCACCGCCCAGGCAAAACCCGAGCCGACCAGCATCAGCAGCATGAACACCGAGGCCCCCAGAAAACCCGCGGCCAGCGGTTCCACCCCATACCAGCCCAGCATTGCGGTATCGGTTACCCCGATGGCGATCTGTGCCAGATGGCTGCCGGCCAGCGGCAGGCCCAGGACGAGCACGGCGCGCAGATGACCGCGCCAGGACAGGGTGTGGGGTGTGGCCATTCCCCGGCCTAGACGCAGCGCGACAACCGGGCAAGAGACGAAGGACCGGCGCGCGTCCCCCACCCATCCCGGGAACGCCTAGCCGCCGCAGGCCCGCATCAGCCCGACCCGGTCGCAGACCCGGATGCGGCCATAGCCGCATTCGATCAGGCCCTGATCCTGCAGCCGCCGCAGGCTGCGCTGCACGGTCGGTTGCGACAGCGCCAGCATCTCCGACAGGACCGCCTGGGACAGGTTCAGCCAGCCATCGGCGCATGGTGCGGTTTCGAGCTGATAGAGCAGCCGCAGGCCGATCCGCGCCTCGGACGAGGCGACGCCCAGATTGGCCACCAACCGCAGGGCAAGCGCCATGTTGCGATATGTCAGGGCATAAAGCGCGCGCACCAGATCGGGCCGCGTCCGCGACAGCGCCAGCACCGGCGCGCCAGGCAGATGCACCAGCGTCGCCGGCGTCGCCGCGCGCAGGGTCACCAGCCGCGGCGCATCGCTCAGCAGGGCCAGATCGCCGATCCAGAATCCCGTCTCGGCGCGGTGGACCGTGAAATCAAGCCCCTGTTCGCCCGGGATGGCGATGTCGATCGCCCCGCCCACCAGACCGTAAAGCCCATCGGGCCGATCCCCGACATGATAGAGCGTGGCGCCCCGCTTGACCCGTCGCAAACGGGCAAGGCCGCCCAGCGCCGCCTGCAATTCCGGCGAAAGCTCGGCAAACCAGCCGGCCTGGCCCAGGCTGTGCAACGCGGCCGCCAGTTCCGGATCGGCGGGCGGCGCATCGGGAAGTCGGGCGGCAGAGCGCACGGCGAATCCATCATTTGATCTGGTTGCGGCAATCGGGCACAGCTACTCTCGGTTATGACGGCCGCGCGTCGCGGTCGCAAGCGTGCCGAGCCGGGTGCGTGTCATGCCGTGCGATCACGATGTCGCGCGCATGGCTGCGCTGTCCGCTCTGATCGAAGGGAGAGCTACATGCCATCTGTCACCACCACCGCCCGGCGACTTGCCGCCGCCGCGGTCCTGCTGCCGCTGGCAGCCGTCGCTGCGCAGGCGCAGGACGACAAGCCGAACATCCTGGCCATCTGGGGCGACGATATCGGCATTTCCAACATCTCGGCCTACACCTTTGGCCTGGTTGGCTATCAGACGCCGAATATCGACCGGATCGCGGACGAAGGGATCATGTTCACCGACTATTACGGCGAGCAGTCCTGCACCGCCGGCCGGTCGACCTTCATCACCGGGCAGACGGCGTTTCGCACCGGCCTCAGCAAGGTGGGCATGCCGGGCGCGCCGCAGGGCATGAAGGAACAGGACGTCACCATCGCCGCGCTTCTGAAAGAGCAGGGCTATGCCACCGGGCAGTTCGGCAAGAACCATCTGGGCGACCTTGACGAGCATCTGCCGACGAATCACGGCTTCGACGAGTTCTTCGGCAACCTCTATCACCTGAATGCCGAGGAAGAGCCCGAGAATGAAGACTACCCAGCCGACCTCGTATTGGAAGACGGGCGGACCTTCGCCGAAGCTTTCGGGCCGCGCGGGGTGATCCGGTCCTCCGCCGATGGCGAGATCGAGGATACCGGCCCGCTGACCCGCCAGCGCATGCAGACGGTGGACGACGAAACCATTGCGGCAGCCATCGACTTCATCAAGCGGCAAGAGGAACAGGGCGTGCCCTGGTTCGTCTGGTGGAACGGCACGCGGATGCATTTCCGCACCTATGTCAGCGAAGAGCGCCGCGCCATGGCCAACGAGATCGTCGGCCGCCATGTCGACGAATACGCCGCGGGCATGATCGAACACGACATGCATGTGGGCCAGTTCCTCGACCTGCTCGACGAGCTCGGCATCGCCGAGGAGACCCTGGTGTTCTACTCCACCGATAACGGCCCGCATATGAACACCTGGCCCGATGCGTCCTGGTCGCCGTTCCGGGGTGAAAAGAACACCAACTGGGAAGGTGCCTTCCGCGTGCCCGCCATGGCGCGCTGGCCCGGCAAGATCGAGGCCGGCCGGGTCTCGAACGAGATCATGCACCATATGGACTGGCTGCCGACTTTCCTGGCCATGACGGGTGTCGATGACATCAAGGAACAGCTCGTGGGCGACGGCGTTCGCGCGATCGGGCGTGACTATCGGGTGCACCTCGATGGCTACAACACGCTGCCCTATCTGCTGGGCGAGGAAGACACGACGCCGCGCAACGAGATCTTCTATTTCTCGGACACCGGCGACATGACCGCACTGCGCTATGACGAATGGAAGATCATCTTCCTAGAGCATCGCTTCCCGCAGACCCTGCGGGCCTGGGCGGAGCCCTGGACCGTCTTGCGCATACCGCTGCTGTTCAACCTGCGGCGCGATCCCTATGAGCGTGCACAGATCACGTCGAACACCTACTATGACTGGATGATTGACCGCATCTTCATCCTGAACGCCGCGGGGGCGTATGTGAACCGGTTCCTGGCGACCTTCGAAGAGTTCCCGCCAAGCCAGAAACCGGGAACCTTCACCGTCGGGGATGCAAGGGACAAGATTCTCCAGAATGTGGGCGCGCAATAGGCGCCACCGCTCTCGCCACCCCGGCCCGGAGCCGGGGTGGCGTTTCTTTGTCAAATCAAGATGCGAGAAGGATTTCGGATGCGTTTGTCGCTCTCTGTCTGCGTTTGGACCCTGGCGCTCGGTGCCCTGCCCCTGGCCGCCGACCCGCTGCCGTCATGGAATGCGGGCGCCGCGAAACAGGCCATCACCGGCTTTGTCGAGAGCGTGACCGATCCGGCCTCGCCCGATTACGTCACCCCCGCCGCGCGCATCGCGGTGTTCGACAATGACGGCACGCTCTGGGCCGAACAGCCGCTCTATTTCCAGTTGATCTATGCGATGGACCGGTTGCAGGAAAAGGCCGCCGCCGACCCGTCGATCCTGACCTCGGACGTGCTCCGCGCCGCTGCCGAAGGCGATGTCGAACCCATGGTGGAAGTCGGCATGGACGGCCTGATGGAGGTTCTGGCGGTCTCCCATTCCGGGATGACGGTCGCCGATTTCCAGGCCGATGTGGCGGATTGGCTGGACACCGCCCGCCACCCGGAAACCGGCGAACCCTATACCGCGATGGTCTATCAGCCGATGCTGGAGCTTCTGTCCTATCTGCGCGACGAGGGGTTTCAGACCTGGATCGTCTCGGGCGGCGGCATCCATTTCATGCGGACCTTCGTCGACAAGGCCTATGGCATTCCGCCCGAATGGGTGGTCGGCTCGACCACGCCGACCGAATATGACACTGACGCGCAGGCCATCGTGAAGCTGCCCGGCATTGCTTTTGTCGACGACAAGGCGGGCAAGCCGGTGGGCATCGACACCCATATCGGGCGCCGTCCGATCCTGGCGGCGGGCAATTCGGATGGCGATTTCGAGATGCTGGAATACAGCATGGCCGGCGACGGGCCGGGCCTGGCCCTGCTGGTGCACCACACCGATGCCGAGCGCGAATGGGCCTATGATCGCGACAGCCATATCGGCCGGCTTGACCGGGGGCTGGACGAAGGCCCGGACCGGGGCTGGCTGATCGTCGACATGGCCCGGGATTGGGGGCAGGTCTGGCCGGGCGAGTGATCCGCTTTGCGATGCTCCTGGGTGTGGTGACGGCTGGCGCGGCCGTCGCCGAGGTTCCGGCCTATGTCGGGACCGCCATCTGTGCCGACTGCCACAGCGCGGAAGTCGCGGCCTGGCAGGGCTCGCATCACGACTGGGCGCTGAAACCCGCCGAGGCGCCCTGGGTGCTGGGCGATTTCGACGATGTCACGGTGGACCACTACGGCGTCGAGACCCGGTTCTTCCGCGACGGCGATGGGTTCATGGTGACCACCGACGGGCCAGACGGGGCGCCGACGACCTGGCCGATCGCCTATGCGGTCGGCGTCACGCCGCTTCAGCAATACCTTGTGGAAACCGAAAACGGCCGGCTGCAGGCGCTCGACCTGGCCTGGAACAGCCGCGACGGCGGCTGGTTCCACCTTTACCCGGACGAAGCGATCCCGTCGGGCGACGGGCTGCACTGGACCGGGCCCTACAAGAACTGGCAGGCGCGTTGCGCCGATTGCCACCAGACCGGCTTCGTGAAGAACTACGATCCGCGCAGCCGCGGCTATGCCAGCCAATGGGCCGAACTGAACGTGGGCTGCGAGGCCTGCCATGGCCCCGGCGAGGCGCATGTCGCGCTTTATGAGGGCGGCGCGATCGCGGGTTTCACCGGAATCGACACCGAGGGGCTGACCGCGCCGTTCCACGCCGCCGACCCCGAGGCCGAAATCCAGCAATGCGCCACCTGCCACGCCCGCCGCTCGGCCCTGGGGGCCGACAGCCCGTTGCCCGGCACGCCGTTCCATGACAGCTTTCGGCTGACGCTGCTGTCCGAGGAAAGCTATTTCGCCGACGGTCAGATCGACGCCGAGGTGTATGTCTATGGCTCTTTCCTGCAATCGCCGATGTATGCTGCCGGGGTGCGCTGCAGCGATTGCCATGATCCGCACACCGCGCGGCTGATCGCCGATGGCAATGCGGTCTGTACCCAGTGCCACAATCCGGTGGGGCGGGAAGGTTTCCCGACGCTGACGCCAGCGGCCTATGACAGCCCCGAGCATCACTTCCACGAGGCCGGCACCGAAGGCGCGCAATGCGTCAGCTGCCACATGGCCGAGCGGACCTACATGCAGGTCGATCCGCGCCGCGACCATTCGTTTCGGGTGCCGCGGCCCGATCTGTCGACGGTCACCGGGGCGCCCGATGCCTGCACCGCCTGCCATGACGACAAGACACCCGAATGGGCCGCCGCAGCGCTGCGCGCGTGGTATCCGGACGGCCGGATGGACACCGCCCATTTCGCCACCACGATCGCCGCCGGGCGCGCAGACCCGGCCGCCCATGCCGAAAGGCTGATGGCGATGGCCGAAACCGAAAGCCTGCCCGCCATCCTGCGCGCCACCGCGCTGCAGATGCTGCGGCCGCTCGCCTCCCCCGCGCTGGCCGGCCGCGCCGGCCCGCTGATGGCCGATCCAAGCCCGCTGGTGCGGCGCGAGGCCGTGGGCCTGCAGACCGCCCGCCCCGGCGCCGAACGGGTGGCCACGCTTGTCCCGATGCTCGACGATCCGCGCCTTGTGGTGCGGCTGGAGGCGGCCGTGCAACTGGCCGGTCTGCCCGGCGCCGAGCTTGGCGGCGTGGCGCCCGAAACCCTGCAGACCGCCTTTGGCGACTTGCAGGCCAATCTGACCGCGCAGGCGGATGCGCCCGAAACCCAGATGCGCATCGCCGGGCTGTCGCTGACGCGGCGCAACCTTGCGGCCGCGAAATCCGCCCTGCGCGAGGCGATCGCGATGGATGCGGGCCTTGCCGATGCCTGGGGGCTGCTGGCCCGCATCCAGCAGGCCGAACAGAATCCGTCGGCGGCCCGGGCGACCCTGGCCGAGGCGGTGGCCGCCTTGCCCGACGACCCGATGCTTGCCCAGGCCTATGGCCGGCTGTTGCTGGAAACCGGGGCGCTGCAAGCTGCGACCGCCGAACTGGAACGCGCGCTGACCCTGACCGCGGACAACCCGGCCGTTCTGATCGACCTGGCCAGCGCCCGCTTTGCCAGTGGCGATGCCGAAGCCGCGCGGGCGACCCTTGGCGAAGCCTATGGGCTGGCGCCGACCGATCCCGAAGTGCTGGCCGCTCTGACCTATTTCCACGCCGCGATGAACGAGGCCGAGGCCGCGCACCGCTTTCTGCAGGAACTGGCCACGGTCGCACCCGACCACCCCATCATTCCGCAACTGCGCAGGGCATTGCCGGAGTAGGCCGCGGGAGGCGGCGTTCGCGCAGTGAGTCCTGCGCACCGCGCCTGGGTCTCATCCCCGCCAGAATTCGGCCGTGAACAGAACGAACACCACCATCAGCTCCAGCCGGCCGACCAGCATCGCCGCCGCCAGCAGCCATTTCGCGCTGTCATTGAGCCCGGCATAGTTGCCCGACGGCCCGATCTCGGCCCCCAGGCCGGGGCCGATATTGCCCAGGGCCGCGACCGCGCCCGACACCGCCGTCGTCAGGTCGAGCCCGGTCAGCGCCAGCAGGACAGCCAGCACCCCGAGCGTGGTGAAGAACACCACGAAGAATGTCATCACCGAGTTCAGGACGTCGTCCGACACCGGCCGCCCGCCATAGCGCGGCGTGGCCACCCCGCGCGGGCTGTGGATACGGCGGACCTGCGCGTTGATCGAGGCCAGCAGCAACTGATAGCGGAACACCTTGATCGAGCAGCTGGTCGATCCCGCACACCCGCCGACGAGCCCGGCCAGAAACAGCGCGACCACGCCGAATCCGCCCCATTGCCAATAGTCGGTGCTGGCATAGCCGGTGCCGGTCAGCAGCGAGGCGGTGTTGAACAGCGACTGCCGAAAGGCCTGTTCCGAAACCGTGCCGATTTCGGCCATGCGCCAGGCCGCGATCGCCAGAACGAAGATGCCCAAGGTCACGAAGAATGCCTGAACCTGCGAGTCGCGCCACAGCGGCTGCGCGCTGCCCGCCACAAGCTGGATGTAGCGCACGAAGGGCAACGCGGCGAGCACCATGAAAACGCTCGCCACATATTCGACCGCCGGGCCGAACGCGCCGAAGGAGGCATCGTAATTGGCGAAACCGCCGGTGGCGATGGTGGTCATCGCGTGCACCGTCGCGTCGAACGCCCCCATCCCGGCAATGCCATAGGCCATGGCGCAGATTGCCGTCAGCCCGATATAGATGGCCGATATCTGCTGCGCGATCTGGGTCGCGCGGGGCAGGATCTTGCCAAAGGTGTCAAAGCCCTCGGTGCGGAAAATCTGCATCCCGCCGATCCGCAGTTCCGGCAGGAACACCATGGCGACGACGATGATCCCGACGCCGCCGAACCATTGCAGCATCCCGCGCCACAGCAACAGCCCGCGCGGCAGTCCGTCAAGGCCGGAGAAGACCGTCGCGCCGGTGGTGGTCAGCCCCGACATGGCCTCGAAAAACGCGTCCGTCACATCCGCTTCGGTCGCCCCGAAGATGAAGGGCAGCGCGCCGAACACCGGCAGCGCCAGCCACACGCCCGAGGTCAGCAGAAAGGTCTGCTGCCGCGACAGCCGCGCGCGTGGGCGTTGGCACAGGCCAGCGCCAGCGCCGCGCCGATCATCACGGTCAGCAGCATCGATCGCAGGAAGACATGCCATTCGCCGTTGCCGTCGGCGATATCGATGGCAAGCGGAAAGCTCATCATCGCGCCGAGGGCGAGGACCAGCCAGCCAACGACATAGCCCACCGGGCGCAGATCGAACATGGCTCGGACGGTGGGCCGCGAACGCAACCGCTGTCAAGGTGGCACGGATCGCCCGGGCCGGCCCCCGGCCCGGGGCGCGCGCGCCCTAACGGCCGTGGATCAGGCTGCCGAACAGATGCGGCTCGACGCTGGCGGTGTCGAACAGGCTGCCCTCGGTCAGCACGCTGACCGCGTCATGGCTGTGCAGGCTTTCCTGATGGCTGGCCGCGACGCGGAAATCGCCGATCCGCGGGTCGGCCTGCAGCGCCTGCGCGAACAGCCGCGCGGCATCCTCGACAAAGATCGGGTTGGCCGCGTTCAACTCGGCAAAGGCCTGTTCGTCCTCGCGCTTGACCATCACCTGGGTTTCGGTCGGGATCGCCTTGCGGGCCAGATCGACCAGATCCTCGAACCACAGGGTCGCATCGCCGGCAAGTTCCACCGACAGCCGCGCGACCGAGCGCTGCGAATGCGGTGTCGCCAGTTGGCCCCGGGTCTCGCGCGCGTGCTCGGCCAGTTCCAGCGAACAGGGGCAGGTCGACGAATAGACATAGTCGAGATGCAGGATGCGGGTGCGCAGGCCGCCCCGGTCGATCATCTCGAGCGCGATGTCGTAATACTGCCAGCCCTCGAGGCCCGAGCGCAACGAGGCCTTGCGGACCGGAAACGACAACGCCATCTGGATGCGCGCATCGAAGCTTTCCAGATCGGCCTTATAGGCATCGAGCGCGGCCGCGATCACCTCAAAGCTGAAGGCCGCGTCGGCATGGGCATAAAAGCTGCGCATGATGCGCGACATGTTGATGCCCTTCTTGCCGGCATCGAGGCTGACCGTGCCGGTGACCGCAGTTTCCAGCGTCAGCGGATCGCCATCGCGGCGGCGATAGCGGATCGGCAGGCGGAACCCGGCGATGCCGACATGCTGGATCGTCCGGCGGGCGCCCCGGATCAGGCTGGCCGGCCCGTTCTGAAGGTCGGGCAGCGTGGCGCGATAGGCGGCATCGGCGCGGAAATCCTGCGGATAGTCCCGCGACCAGGCACGCGGCAGCTGGCGCCCGACCTGGCCCAGCAGCGCGTCGAGCGCCGCACTGTCGGCCGGGCCGTGGCGCTGCCGCAGCCAGTCCTGAAGCCGGGCCGCGGCGTCAAGCGCCTCGTCTTCGCTGATCGTTGCAAGCGCTTGCGGTGCGGTGGGCGCGTGGATGTTCATGGCAGTGATCCCGTTCCGAATGTCGAATAGGGCATTTGGAGCGCGCAGCCCTGGGTTTCCACACACGCGGCCGTGACCGTGTACCAAGGCGCGATGCGCATGACGCATCGCGCCTTGGCATGACCCGTTGCGCCCTGGTATGAGGGCCTTCGCCGCGCGTCTCCGAAAGGCCGGAAAGACCCGCAGGGCCATCCTAGCGGCCATCGCCGCAAGCGCGTCTCGCTCGCAAACGCCCCCTGCAAGACCCGTCAGGATGGGAACCGTCGCCTCGATGGGCGATGGAGTTGCTAGACGGTGACGGTGCCCTCGATCAGGACATGGGTGGCACCGCCGATCAGGATGCGCGCCCCGTCGGGCCGGATGTGGACGCGCCCGGCGCGGCCCATCCGGGTGCCTTGGCGCATGACCAGCGGATCGGTCAGCCGCCCTTCGGCGCGCAGCCAGCAGGCGATCGCCGCGTTGAGCGACCCGGTGATCGGGTCCTCGCGCATCCCGCTCGACGGTGCGAGGTTGCGCACCTCATAGTCGAACGGCTCGGACGCAGGGTGTGGCGCGAAGATGCCGTATTCATGGTCGATGCCGGGATCGTGCCGCGCAAAGACGCCGAGGCCGGCGAAATCGGGCCAGCGGACGCGATCCGCATCGATCGCCAAAGCGGCCGCCGCCGATCTCAACTCGAAGACCGTCCAGACCGGTCCGTTGTCGAGCCGGACCGCGCTGACGACATCCGGCGCGGCAAGCCCCAGCGCGGCCAGATGCCGGTCGATCTCGGCCCCGGGGATGTCGGCGATGGCGGTCGGCGGGGCGGCAAAGGCCGGCACATCCCCGGTCAGGTCGATTTCCACCAGACCGATGGCGCAGTCCTGCACGACCCGCCCCGCGGTCCTGGGCACCCCGCCGCAATGCAGCCAGGCCGCGCAGCTGCCCAGCGTCGGATGCCCGGCGAACGGCATCTCGCGCCCCGGTGTGAAGATGCGCAGCCGGTAATCGGCGTCGGGCCGGTCGGGCGGAAGCAGGAATGTCGTCTCGGCCAGATTGGTCCAGGCGGCGAAGGTCTGCATGGTGTCGTCATCGAGGCCCTCGGCATCGACGACCACTGCAAGGCCATTGCCCCTGAGCGGTACGGGCGAAAACACATCGGCCTGGACGAAGCGCCGCGGCCGCGCCTGGCGATGGCGCGCGCCGGTCATGCCGCGCCCGCCCGCATCCAGCCCCGGATCACCCTGGCCGCTGAGCGGTAATGCGATGCCCCGGCGGCCTCGGCATAGCGGCCGAGCGTCCATTTGCCGGTCCAGGCATAGCGCCCGGGGGTGTATAGCTCGGCCTCCGGGGTTTCTTCGAGGAACCGCATCAGCCGGTCATGGGCATCGGCCAGCCCGGCCCGCGCCGCGTCCCAGCCAAGGTCCCGTTGCGCCGCCCGCAGCGCCCGGCTGTAGGCCGGCAGTTCGGACCATTTGTAGCCCTCGACCGGCAGGTGAACCGGATCGCCCGCGCGCCCCGCCGCGACCCAGCCGAAGAACAACCCGATCCAGTTCGCCCGATGGGCGACGATATCCTTGATCGAGGTGTCGTCCTCGGCCTTGCGCAGGGCCATGTCGGCCGGGATGCCGCCGATCAGCGTCGCCAGCCTGGCGTATTCCTTTTCCGTGACCGCGATCAGATCGGCCCGGTTCGTGGCAGCAGGCACCTTAGGCCTCCTCCTTCAGCAACAGGATCAGCGCCAGTGCGCTGAGCCCCACGCCGGCCAGGATCAGGGGCGGCGGCGCGGTGCCGCCCAGCGCCAGTTCCCACAGGATCACCCAGGACGGCGTCAGATAGGTGTAGGCCATCACCTTGGCCGCCGGCAAGCGCAGCGCCGCGAATTGCAGCAGGACAAAGGTCGAGGCACTGGCGAACACCGCCAGATAGCCGATCCCGACCCACACGAGCGGCGGCAGCGCGGCCCAGTCGGTCGCCATCACCCGGTCGCCGCCATAGACCAGCATTGCCGCGATCGCGCCCAGCAGCATGCCGAAGGTAAAGGCCAGCGGGCTTTCGCCGCGATTGAGCCGGGTGACCAGCGGCGCATAAAGCGCATGAGCGATGCAGCCGAGGAAATAGATCGCTTCGCCCCGGCCGATATCGAACGCCAGAAGCGCCGACAGATCGGCCCGGAACACCACCCACAGCGCCCCCATGGCGCCGATCGCCAGCGCCAGCGCGATCCGCGGCGTGGTTCGCTGGCGCATCAGCAGCCAGCCGAAGCCGGCGGCCAGCATGGGTGTCAGCGTGAAGACCGCGCTGGCCGAGATCGGCGCGGCCGTCTTCAGCCCCTCGAACATCAGGATGAAATAGGCGGCAAGCAGGCCGCCCAGGATCAGAAACCGCCAGGGCGCGACAAAATCCCGGCTCCGCGCGCCCGGTGGTGTCAGAACCACGAGCGGGGCCAGAATGGCGCCCGCCAGGACGAAACGGATCACCGTCAGCGCCACCGGGTCGATATCGTTGGCGATCCGGGTGCCCAGCGCGAAGCTGCCCGCCACCAGCGCCGAGAACAGCAGCATCGCCAGATGCCCCTGGCCGGGGCGCGACAGCGGGATCAACCGGCCCAGCCCCTGGCCGCCGCCTTGATCGCGGCGAGCGCCCCCTGAACCTTGGCGGTGCGGTGCAGATCGACATGGGTGACGAGCCACAGGGGCGACTCCCATTCCGGCAGTGCGTCCCACAGCTGGATCAGGCCGGCGCACTTGCCGGCCCGCCACAGCGGCAGAAAGCCGACCCCGGCGCCGGCCTCCACCGCCGCGGCCTTGGTGATCGCGTCCGAGGTGCGGAAGATCACCCGCGCCGGGTCGACATGGGCGGCGACCCAGCGCGCGGTCGGCGCCCGCGCACCCGCACCGGCCATGGCGACAAAGCGGCAGCGCGTCAGCGCCTCCAGCGTCTCCGGGCGGCCGTGCCGGGCCACCCAGGCCGCACTGGCAAAGGGCGCGGCGGCCAGGCGGGCCAGCGGCTGCACGACATTGTCGGGCTCCTGCGGCGCCGCGCCGGCGCGAACCGCCACATGCGCCTCGCCATAGTCGAGGCGGAACACCCGCTCATCGGTCACAAGGCGCACCGACAGGTCGGGATTGTCCGCCTGAAAGCCGGCCAGCGCCGGGATCAGAAGCGGCGCGAATTCGGCCAGGCTGGTGACCACCAGCTCGCCCGACACCGCCGCGCCGCGCCCCCGCAGCCGCCCGGCCAGCGCGCCGAATTGTTCGGCCGCCGCGCCGGCGGTCTGCAGCAGATCGGCGCCGGCCTCGGTCGGGGTATAGCCGCGGGCGTGGCGCTGGAACAGCTTGACGCCCAGCCGTGCCTCCAGCCCGTCGATGCGCCGCATCACCGTGGCATGGTGGATGCCCAGCGCCTGCGCCGCCCCGCTGAGGGTGCCGTTGCGCGCCACCTCCCAGGCGATGCGGATATCGTCCCAGCTCTCGGCAGCGTTCTGTTCATCGCGGCACATGGCCTGTTCCCTGGGCAACCTTTTGTGTTTCGCCTTCCTGCCTAGGTTGTGGTTCAGCAAACGTCCAGCAAGGAAGGACCGGCCCATGCCCGCCCACACGATCCTGCATCTTGATGCTTCGGCCCGCACCGAGGGCTCGCTCAGCCGTGAGTTTTCCGCCCGCGCGGTGGCGCATTTGTCGGGCCCGGAAACGCGGGTGATCCGGCGCGACATCGCCCATGGGCTGCCGGTGATCGATGCCGATTGGGTCGGCGCCACCTTCGCCCCGCCCGCCGAACGGACCGAGGCGCAGAAGACCGTGCTCGCCCTGTCCGACGATCTGGTGGCCGAACTGCTCGCCGCCGACACGGTGGTCATCGGCACCCCGGTCTACAATTTCGGCGTCCCGGCCGCGCTGAAGGCCTGGATCGATCAGGTCGCGCGGGCTGGCGTGACGTTCGACTACACGCCCGAGGGCCCCAGGGGCCGGCTGACCGGCAAGCGCGCGGTGATCGCGGTGGCCACCGGCGGCACGCCGGTCGGTTCGGAGATCGACTTCGCCACCGGCTATCTGCGCCACTTCCTGGGCTTTCTGGGGATCGCGGATGTGCAGATCGTCGCCGCCGACAAGATCAACATGGATCGCGAGGCGGCCCTGGCAGGGGCCGAGGCACAGCTCGCCGCGCTGCCGGCCGCCGCCTGACACCCGGGGTCGTTTTCAATGGCCCTCGGTGCAGCATCGGGACCGCCAACCGGCTGAGCCGCGACTCGATAAGCGACGGCTTTGACCCGACGCGCGGGGGTGCCGATCCGCGCGGTGCGGCAGAACGGGACGCCCGGCTCAGGGCGTCCATTCCGCGATCGCCTGCTCGATCTCTTTGACGACATATAACGTGCCGTCCGGAGTGGTCAGCAAGTCCAGTCCCGGCACGCCGGCCAGTTGCGACAGGTCGGAAACCTGGGTAAGGCTGATATCGAGTGTCTCCAACCCGGTGAGGCCCGCCAGCGGCGACAGGTCCGACAACCTGGTGTAGCTCAGATCAAGGCGGGTGGTGTCGCGCGCAATGCACCGCTCCGCGATCCTGATGCCGGGTTTACCCTCGACGGTGCACTCCAAAGCCGGATCGGCCTGCGCCGCGCTGGGCGCCCAGAGGCACAGGGTGGCGGTCAGACCGATTGCGGCGGCGATGGCGAGGCGGTTGGCGGGCTGTGGCATCGAACGGCTCCCCCAAGAGGACTGTGCGGCCGGCCCCGCATAAGGCACGCGGCGCGGCCTGTCACGAATGGCACGCCCTTGCTCGCGCACGGGGCGCGGCGCCGGCCGATGCTGGCCAAGGGCGAAACGCGCCATGCCCTCGCTCTGCTCGACCGCGCCATGGTCGCGACCAACCGGATGCCCGATGAGAACTGCCGCCCGTCCGAAACCCATCGGCTGGTGCTGTGCTTCGACGGGCCCGGCGCGACCGAGCCCCTGGCGTTCACATCCTACCTCTTGTCCGGGCCAGCCCCTGACCGGCGCCGCCTGACAGGGGCGCGGCGCGGGGCGCTCTGCCGCTCCCCTTGACACCCGGCAGCGGGACGGTCTAGGCCGCGCTTCGTTCCGGATGGCCCAGGCTCTCCGGTCCTGACCGGCGTTCAGGATCGCCCCCCGTCAGCGCGTTGCGCCCGCGGGGGCCCGTGGGCGTTGGCCGATTGCAACCAGGGGGCACGCGCGCCATGTTCGAATCGCTTTCCGACCGGCTCTCCGGCGTCTTCGACCGGCTGACCAAGCAGGGCGCGCTGAGCGAGGACGACGTCAAGACCGCCCTGCGCGAGGTGCGCGTGGCGCTCCTGGAAGCCGATGTCTCGCTCCCCGTGGCGCGCGATTTCGTTCGCCGGGTGCAAGAGGCCGCCACCGGCCAGGCGATCACCAAATCGGTCACCCCCGGCCAGCAGGTGGTCAAGATCGTCCATGACGAACTTGTCCATGTGCTGACCGGCGAGGGCGACCCCGGCGCGCTGAAGATCGACAATCCGCCCGCTGCGATCCTGATGGCCGGCCTGCAGGGCTCGGGCAAAACCACCACCACCGCGAAACTCGCCAAGCGGCTCTTCGACCGCGACGGCAAGCGGGTGCTGATGGCCTCGCTCGACACCAACCGGCCCGCAGCGATGGAACAGCTTGCGGTGCTCGGCCGGCAGACCGGCATCGACACGCTGCCGATCGTGGCCGGCCAGAACGCGGTGCAGATCGCGCGCCGCGCCCAGCAGCAGGCGAGCCTCGGTGGCTATGACGTGCTGATGCTCGACACGGCGGGGCGGCTGCATATCGACGAGGTCCTCATGGAGGAGGTCGCGGCCGTCCGCGATATCGCGCGCCCGCGCGAGACGCTTCTGGTGGTCGATGGGCTGACCGGGCAGGACGCCGTCAACGTCGCCACCGAATTCGACGAAAAGCTCGGCATCACCGGCGTCGTCCTGACCCGGATGGATGGCGACGGGCGCGGCGGCGCGGCGCTCAGCATGCGCGCGGTCACCGGCAAGCCGATCCGCTTTGTCGGGGTGGGCGAGAAACTCGACGCCATCGAAACCTTCGAGCCCGAACGCATCGCGGGCCGCATCCTCGGGATGGGCGACATCGTCGCGCTGGTGGAAAAGGCCGAGGAGACGATCGAGGCCGAACAGGCCGAGCGCATGATGCGCCGGATGCAGAAGGGCCAGTTCAACCTCAACGATCTGAAGACCCAGCTCGAACAGATGCAGAAGATGGGCGGGATGGAGGGGCTGTTGGGCATGATGCCGGGCATGGGCAAGATGTCGAAACAACTCGAAGAGGCGGGCATCGACGATGCGATCCTGAAACGCCAGATCGCGCTCATCCAGTCGATGACCAGGAAGGAACGCGCCAATCCGCAGATCCTGCAGGCCAGCCGGAAGAAGCGGATTGCGGCCGGTGCGGGGCAGGAGGTGCCCGACCTCAACCGACTGCTGAAACAGCATCGCCAGATGTCGGACATGATGAAACGGCTCGGCAAGAAGGGCGGCCGCAAGGCGCTGGCCCGCGCGCTGGGGATGGGCGGCAGCCCGGGCGGCTTGCCGCCCGGCATGGGCCCCGGCGCAGGCGGCATCACCCCACCGGCCGGCATGGGCGGGATGCCCGGGCTGGGCGGTCAGCCGCTGCCGCCGGGCCTGTCGGGGCTGGGGAAAAAGAAATGACCCGCGCCTGTCTGCCGCGCCTGAGCGCCTTGCGGCACGCAAGGCGCGAGGGCAAAGTCTTCGCGCCCGCAGGGCGCGGCCGCTTGACAGCCGTCCGAGCCCGCGCATGACCGGCACCACGATCCATATCCCCACCTTGCAGACCGACCGCCTGACCCTGCGGGCGCCGAAACTGGCCGATTTCGAGCATTGGGCGGCGTTCTTCGCCTCGCCCCGGTCGGTCCACGAGCGCGGGATGATGGACCGCGCAGACGCCTGGCGTGTCTGGGCCGCCGATGTCGCGCTGTGGATGCTGCGCGGCTATGGCGCCTTCGGCTGCGACGACCGCGCAACCGGCGCCTATGTCGGCGAGGTTGGCATCTATCGCCCCGAAGGCTTCCCCGAACCCGAACTCGGCTGGTTCGTCGTGCCCGAGGCCGAGGGCCAGGGCTATGCCGCCGAGGCCGCCCGCGCGGTGCTGGACTGGGCGCACGAAAGCTTCGTCTGGCAGCGGCTGGTCAGCTATATCGACCCGGCGAATGCCCGCTCGATCGCGCTGGCGCTGCGACTCGGTGGGGTGATCGACCCGTCCCTGCCCGGCGCGGATACCGGCGGTGTGGTGATCCGCCACGATCTCGGGGCACTTTGCACATGACGGCCCCGCATCTGGTCCCGATCCCCGGCCCGGCGGCGGATTTCGCCGCCCTGCTGTCGGCCCGGCTGCCGCGGATCGAAACCGCGCGGACAATCTTGCGCCCCCCGGTGCTGGCCGACGCGCCGGCCTGGATCGCCATCATGGTCCCCGATGCGGCGGGCCATCTGGGCGGCCCCCACACGGCCGCGGGCGCGTTCACCGAATTTGCCGCCACGGTGGGGCTGTGGCTGTTGCGCGGCCACGGGCTGTGGACGGTGACCGACCGGGAGGACCGCGTGCTGGGCTTCGTCCTGATCGGCTTCGAGCCGGGCGACCAGGCCCCCGAACTCGGCTGGCTGTTTCTGCCCGAGGCGCGCGGCCGGGGTTATGCCGCCGAGGCCGCGGCGGCCGCTCGCGCCCATGCGCTCGACACAGCGGGGCTGCCCGAACTGGTCAGCTATATCGATCCGGCCAACACCCGCTCGCAACGGCTGGCACAAAGGCTGGGCGCACGCCGCGCTGGCCGCATCGCCGACGCGCAGACCGGCGCCTGGGTGGAAATCTGGCGCCACGCTCCGGCGCCCCAGTCGGAGACCCGACCATGACCGATGCCGCAGTCCGGATCCTTGCCGACCATCGCGCCAGCATCGACCGGCTCGACGCAATCCTCGTCTACACGCTCGCCGAACGGTTCCGCCACACCCAGGCGGTCGGGCGGCTGAAGGCCCAGCATTCTTTGCCACCATCCGACCCGGCGCGCGAGGCCGCCCAGATCGCAAGGCTCGAAAGACTGGCCGAAGAGGCCGGGCTCGACCCCGACTTTGCCAGGAAATTCCTCGGCTTCATCATTGCCGAGGTGATCAACCACCACAAACAACACCAGAAATGACGGGCATACGCCCGGCACCAACCACCAAAGGAGACCACCCATGGCCATGAAAATCCGGCTCGCCCGCGGCGGCTCGAAGAAGCGCCCGTTCTATTCCATCGTTGCCGCCGACAGCCGCATGCCGCGCGACGGCCGCTTCATCGAGAAGCTCGGCACCTACAACCCGCTTCTGCCCAAGGACAGCCCGGACCGGGTGAAGATGGATATGGAGCGGGTGCAGTACTGGCTGGGCCAGGGCGCCCAGCCGACCGACCGGATTTCCCGGATGCTGGAAGCCGCCGGCGCCGCCCCCGCCAGGACGCGCGCGAATCCGAAAAAGGGCACGCCCGGCAAGAAGGCCCAGGACCGCGCCGAGGAGAAGGCCGCGAAGGCCGCCGAAGCGGCCGAGGCCGCAGCCGCCCCGGCCGAGGCCCCTGCCGAAGAGACCGCGGAAAGCTGAGGTCGGCCGCATGCGCCGGCTGCTGTTCTGGGCCGTGTTGTTTGCCGCGGGTGTCTGGACTGGCATGGGCTGGGAACGCGCCCTGGCGGCCGATCGCTGTCTCGACGCGGGCGGCCGGATCGTCGCGCCGGGCCTGTGCGAAGGCACACGGCCATGACCGGCCACATCTGCGTCGGTGCCATTGCGGGTGCGTTCGGGGTCCGGGGCGAGGTGCGGCTGAAAAGCTTCTGCGCCGAGCCGGCGGCGATCGCCACCTATGGCCCGCTTTCCGATGATGGCGGCGGCCGCACTTTCGAGGTCACGCTGACCCGCCCGGTCAAGGGCGGGTTCGCCGCGCGGCTGTCGGGGGTGACGACCCGCGAGGCGGCCGAGGCGCTGCGCGGCACCCGGCTTTATGCGCCGCGCGACCGGCTGCCGATGGCCGCCGAAGACGAGTACTACCACGCCGATCTGATCGGTCTGACCGTGGTCGATCCGGGCGGGGCCGAACTTGGCCTTGTGGCGGCGGTTCTCAATCACGGCGCCTCGGACATCCTCGAAATCCGCCCACACCGGGGCGAAACCCTGCTGCTGCCCTTCACCCGGGCCGTCGTGCCCACCGTCGATCTGGCCGCCGGCCGGATCGTCGCCGACCCGCCGGCGGAGGCCGCCGATGACTGACGCGCCGCGCTCCCATGGCCGCAAGGCGATCCGCGCCACGGGCGTGCCGCGCGCGCTGATCGATGGGCCGCCCGAGCTTGCCGGCGTCTGGCAGGCCCGCGTGATCACCCTGTTCCCAGAGGCGTTCCCGGGCACGCTGGGCCTGTCGCTTACCGGTCGGGCGCTCGACCAGGGGCTGTGGCAGCTGCGCGCCTTTGATCTGCGCCGCCACGGCATCGGCAAACACCGCAATGTCGACGACACGCCGGCGGGCGGCGGGCCGGGCATGGTGCTGCGCGCCGATGTGGTCGGCGCCGCGCTGACCGAGGCCGCCCGGGGTCGCCCGCCCGGTCCGTGGCCGGTGGTGGCGCTCAGCCCGCGCGGCCGGCGGTTCGACCAGGCGATGGCACGGGGCTGGGCTCAATCGGCGGGTGTCACGCTCTTCTGCGGCCGGTTCGAGGGGATCGACCAGCGCGCGCTCGACCATTTCGGGGTCGAGGAGGTGTCGCTGGGGGATTTCGTGATGACCGGCGGGGAAATCGCCGCCCAGGCGATGATCGACGCCACGGTGCGGCTCATCCCCGGCGTGCTGGGCAACGCCGCTTCGGTGGCCGAGGAGTCCTTTTCGAACGGCCTCCTGGAACATCCTCAATACACCCGCCCGGCCGTGTGGGAAAGCCGCGCCATCCCCGACGTGCTGCTATCGGGCGACCATGGCCGCATCGCGGACTGGCGGCGGGAGCAGGCACTTTGGATCACACGAAGCCGCCGACCTGATTTGCTGGATAAGGAAGACCCTGGGTCGTGAGACAAACACCCTCTCGGAAGGCCGAGCAGTGTCCCACGTTGTGGTGTGGTTCCAGATGGTAGCGCGGGTGGAGCGGGAGGCGGCGAACGGTCATCGTCAGTGACCGTTGGTATGAGCGCGCCCTTCCAGAGCGTGATGTTCGGGGCCGACCAAGGCCGCGGCAGCGCTACTTCAACAGGTTCAGAAAGACGCTGGCGGCCGCCGGGGCGATCAGCGTGGCGATCTGGGTGATGCGCCCGCGCAGCCCCTTGTCCAGCAGCGAATGGAACGCCGCACCATAGGAGACAACGCCAAGAATGGCGGCAACCTTGTAGGCGTCCGCGCCCAGCCGTCGGGCCAGCGCGCGTTCTTCCGGGCTTGTCGCCGGCTTGCCCGCCGCCTGGCCGACGCCAATCGCCGCCGCCCTGGTCGCGGGTTCCGGGGCATCATCGGTCCCGGCAGGAGCTTCGGCCAGATGGAACGCATAGTGCCCGCGTCGGGTGATTGCGACCGAGCCGGTCCACTGCCGCGGCGCGGCGTCGGACGCAGAGGCGGGGGCACGGTCGGCCGCGTCCGGTTCGAACAGTTTGCGCCCCGCGCGATAGGCGTCGACATAGGGATCGATCCGCACGCTTGGCCCGAGATAGACAATCCCCAGCGCCAGGGAAAATCCGGCGCCCAGAAGATAAAGCCAGGCCTGCGCCGCCAGACGCAACCCGGCCTCGAGCGTCGCGCCAGGCTCCGCGCGCAGGATGATCCAGTCGAGCGCCAGGCTGACCACAACCAGCGCCACGATCATCGCCAGCAGCAGCGCCCGGGTCATCGCCTCGACCAGGGCGCGGGCCTGTTCGGGCTGCGCGCCGGGATAGACCGGCGGTGGCGTCCGGCCCGCCCCCGGCCCTTCGCGATGCAGCTGCAGCATGGCGCGCCAGAGCTTCGGCGCGTTCTGGAAATCGCTGTCGCGCTGCAGATCGGCGGTGTCGAAGACCGATTCGACCGCCTCGATGTCGGGAAAGCCGCGCACCGCCAGCCGGGTGCCGAAATAGGTGATCGCGATGGCGGTCGTCATGACGACAAGGCCCGTCGCGACCAGCCAGGGGCCCGGCCCGCTGGCGCCAAGCAGGTCGGCCCCCAGCCCCCCCGGCAGCGCCAGATCGCGGATCGCCAGGATCGCCAGCGGCGCCGCCGCAACCGCCGCCATCCCCGCCATCCAGGCCGGCGTCGTCTCGTGCAGCAATTCGGGCCAGTATCGGCGCCCCGCGCCCTGTTCGGGCCGCCGCATCGCGGAAAGCCCGTGCAGCACCCCGATCGCGCCGATCAGCCCAAGGACGACCAGCGCCGTCGCGGCCGCGAAGCCGCCCGTCCACATGCCGTCGCCCTGCGGTTGCGCGCCGGACAGATCGACGAACACCGGCAGCCCCAGCGCCAGCGCCGCAAAGGGCAGCAGCACCAGAACGAACTGGCCGACGGTGGCGCGGTCGTATTCGTGACCATACATCGCGCGAAGCCCGATATTCCACGACCGCCGGATCAGCCGGAACTGATAGATCAGGGTCAGCAGCACGATGAAGCCGCCCAGCAGGCCGCCGCCGATCAGGAAAAGCTGCGCCCGATACGACCTGAAACCGGGTTCGGCGGCGGCGGCGGGCGCCCCCCTTGCGGCGCCGATCTGCGCCTTCAGCACGGCATCGACGCGCGCGATCGCCTCGAAATCGAGCCTGGCATAGGGCCCGTCCGAAAGTGGCGGGTCGCTGAGCGTGGCCGGACCGGTGGCCCGCGACAGCGCGTCCAGGCGGCGCGCCGCGTGGCGTTCGGCTGCCCGTTCGATCTCTGGGGTGATCGCGGCCTCGGGCACCGCGCGGGGGGTGACCAGCGCGCCGCTCGCCAGCAGGATCAGCACCGGCAGCACGGCCACCAGGGTCAGCGGCAGCAGCATCCGATAGGCCCAGCCCGGGTCGCCCGGATCGATCAGCGCGGGCAGGGCGGCCAGCAGCCGCCTTGCCGTGGTCCGGGTGCTGTCGGTGTCCGTCTCCATGCACGTCCCGCGCCGGTCGAAGGCGCGACGCTAGCCCAAGATCAGGCGGTCGCCAGCAGATTGTGCTTGCGGGCCATGAATTCCTTGGCGGTTTCCACCGCCACGGCGGCGTCGCGGCAATAGGCATCGGCGCCGATCGCGCGGCCGAACTCCTCGTTCAGGGGGCGCCGCCCACCAGAACGACATAGTCGTCGCGCAGGCCCTTTTCGACCAGCGTGTCGATCACGACCTTCATGTAGGGCATCGTCGTCGTCAGCAGCGCCGACATGCCCAGGATGTCGGGCTGCTCGCTTTCCAGCGCAGCGAGATAGGCATCGACGGCGTTGTTGATGCCCAGATCCACCACCTCGAACCCGGCGCCCTCCATCATCATTCCCACCAGGTTCTTGCCGATGTCGTGGATGTCGCCCTTGACCGTGCCGATCACCATCTTGCCGACCCGGGGCGCGCCGGTCTCGGCCAGCAGCGGCTTCAGGATCGCCATGCCGGCCTTCATCGCCTTGGCGGCCTCCAGCACTTCGGGCACGAACAGGATGCCGTCGCGAAAATCGTCGCCGACGACCTTCATGCCGGCGACCAGCGCCTCGGTCAGGACGCGATAGGGCTCCCAGCCGCGTTCCAGCAGAATGTCGACGGCTTCCTCGATCTCGGCCTTGAGCCCGTCATAGAGGTCGTCATGCATCTGCGCCACCAACTCGACATCGTCGAGTTCGGCCAGAATGATCTCGTCTTCCTGTTCCTGCGTCATGGCCGTGCCGTCGCCCCCACCCTGGACTGCCCGCGACCCGTTGCGCGAATTTGCCGCGGGCAGTGTCGCGTTTCCGACGCAAAGTTGCATCGCGCCGACGCCAAGGCAAGTTTCGTGGCGTCCGATGCAACAAGGACTGGCTAATGTTCCTTTTATGTTCTCTATTCGGGCGATGCAGGACGACGACTTGCCGATTCCCCCCGACGAACGGCGCGGCCGCGGCGCGACGACCAACGCGACCGGCCGGTTCGAGCGCGAAACGCGCGCGCGCATCGACGATGGCTGGCATGCCGATCCGTTGCCGCCGGTCCGGACCGAGGTGGCCGAGGAACGGGCGCGCAGCGTCATCACCCGCAACGCCTCGCCCGATCTGCCGTTTGACCGGTCGGTCAACCCCTATCGGGGCTGCGAACATGGCTGCATTTATTGCTTCGCCCGGCCCAGCCATGCCTGGCTCGGCCTGTCGCCCGGCCTCGATTTCGAAACCCGCCTCAGCGTCAAGCCCGACGCCGCCACGCTGCTGCGCCGGGAGTTGGGCCGGCGCGGCTACCGCGTCGCGCCGATCGCCATCGGCACCAACACCGACCCCTATCAGCCGATCGAGGCCGAGCGGCAGATCATGCGCGGGCTGCTCGGCGTGCTGGCCGAGGCGCGCCACCCGGTGACGATCGCGACCAAGGGCGTGCTGATCGAGCGCGATGTTGACATCCTCGCGGACATGGCGGCCGCCGGTCTGGCCCAGGTCGGTGTCAGCCTGACCACGCTCGACCCCGCGCTGTCGCGCCGGATGGAGCCGCGCGCGCCCGCGCCGGCGCGCCGCCTGATGACGATCGAGCGGCTGACGGCGGCGGGCGTCCCGGTGCGGGCGATGGTCTCGCCGATTCTGCCGGGGCTGACCGATCACGAGGTCGAGGCGATCCTGGCCGGCGCGGCCCGGGCCGGCGCGGCCTCGGCCAGCTGGGCGATCCTGCGGCTGCCACGCGAGGTGGCGCCGCTGTTTCGCGACTGGCTGGCCGAGCGCTATCCCGACCGCGCGGCACGGGTGATGAACCGGGTGCGCGAAACCCATGGCGGGCGCGACTACGACCCGGCATGGCACAAGCGGTTGCGCGGCGAGGGGCCACATGCCGCCCTGATCGCCCGGCGCTTTGCGGTGGCCGCCCGGCGCAACGGCCTCGAAGCCCCGCTGCCGGCGCTGCGCTGCGATCTGTTCCGGCCGCCAGGTCGCCCGACGGCGCAGCTGTCGCTGTTCGACCCGCCGGATTGACCGGTGTCCTGGATGCCGTCACTGTGCGGCATGACCGATCTTGATCCGCCCTTTCGGGACCCCGCCGTCGCCCGGGCCTTTGCCGGTTTTCCCGCCGAAGCGCGCCCCGGCCTGCATGACCTGCGCGCGTTGATCTTCGAGGTCGCGGCGGCGACGCCCGAAGCCGGTCCGATCGTCGAATGCCTGAAATGGGGCCAGCCGGCCTATCTGACGGCCGAAACGAAATCGGGCTCGACAATCCGGCTTGGGGTGCCGCGCAGCGGTGGGTTTGCCCTCTACACCCATTGCCGGACGACGCTCTTGTCCGACTTCCGCCATGCCTTTGGGGACGATTTCACCTATGAAGGCAATCGCGCGATCCATTTCGTGCCTGGCGTGCCCTTGCCACGCGCGGCGCTGGCGCAGCTGATCCGCGCGGCGCTGACCTATCGCCTGAAACCGCAGCCGTCCCGGGCGCGGTCAGGCTGAGCCGGCGCGCGCGGATCGGCGGCCCGCGCCGCCCGATCGCCCTGCCTAGCCGCGCCGGCGACGGGGGCCGCGGCGCTGCGAGACGGGTGCCGGCCCGCCCGAGCCATCCGAGGGCGAGGAAAACCCGCCAAGCCGGTCGGCGATCAGGTCGAGCGGCGGGGTCGCGCCGCGCGGCCGCTCTTCCAGCGCGGCGCGCATGCGCCGCAGATGCTCGGGCGTGGTGCCGCAACAGCCGCCGATGATGCGCGCCCCGCAATCGCGCGCCAGCACCGCGTAATCGGCCATCAATTCGGGGGTCCCGTCATAGTGGATGTGGCCTTCGACATATTTCGGGATGCCGGCATTGCCCTTGGCGACCAGCGGCCGCCTGGCCCCGGCCGCCGCCAGGCTGCGCACGGTGCGCAGCAGGTCCGACGCCCCGACCCCGCAATTCGCCCCGAAGGCCAGCGGCGCGGGGTCGAGCCCGTCGACCAGCGTCACCATGTCGGCCGCCGTCAGCCCCATCATCGTGCGCCCCGCGGTGTCAAAGCTCATGGTCCCGCACCAGGGCATGTCGGCGCGCGCGCAGGCCTCGGCGGCGGCGCGATATTCTTCGGCCGCGCTGATCGTCTCGACCCACAGCACATCGGCGCCGCCTTGCTTCAGCCCTTCGGCCTGCTCGTGGAACATCTCGACCGCCAGCGCATGGGTCAGGTCGCCCATCGGGGCCATGATCTCGCCCGTCGGGCCCATCGACCCGGCGACGACCACGGGGCGCCCGGCCCGGTCGGCCACCTCGCGGCCAAGCTCGGCCGCGACGCGGTTGAGTTCGCCCACCCGGTTCTGCGCCTCGTGCAGCTTCAGCCGGCCGGCATTGCCGCCAAACGAGTTGGTCAGGAACAGGTCGCTGCCCGCCGCGACCGCCCCGGCATAAAGCGCAAGGATCTTGTCCGGCGCGTCGGTGTTCCACAGCTCGGGCGCGTCGCCCGATTGCAGCCCCATGTTGAACAGGTTGGTTCCGGGTGGCGCCATCGGCCAGCAGCCAGTCCCGCTCAGCCAGAAGACGGGTCACAAGATCGGTCATGCGCGGTGTCCTTTTGCCTGCGCGGCAGGCATGCCAGTTTGCGATCGCCGGCGCAAACCCGGTTCAGCCCGCCGCGGCCCGTTCCTGGATGCGTGCGACCATCGCGCGCAGCCCGTTCGAGCGCTGCGCGGAAAGATGTTCGTCCAGACCCAGCCGGGCCAGGGCAGCCCCGGCATCCAGCCCGGCCACCTCGGCGGTCGGCCGGCCGGCATAAAGCGCGTGCAGAATGGCGATCAGGCCGCGCACGATCAGCGCGTCCGAATCGCCGGCGAAATCGAACCGGCCCTGTTCGGCCCTGGGCACGATCCAGACCTGGCTGGCGCAACCCTCGACCTTGGTGGCGGGAACCTTCAGCGCATCGTCAAGCGGCGGCATCTTCTTGCCCAGCTCGATGACATAGCGATAGCGATCCTCCCAGTCGTCGAGGAAAGCGAAGGTTCCGGCGATCTCTTCGAATTCGGTCTCGGCCAACTGTCCCTCCCATTGCCTTGGGTCGCGAGTTAGGGGTCTGGGCGCGGCCCGTCCAGAGGTGCTTTGCATGCGGCGGGTCGGCGCGCTATGAAGCGGCAAAACCTCGGAGCCCACCCGTGACAGCGCGTTTCCTGCCGTTCCTTCTGTGTCTCGCGCTTGCCGGCTGCGGGTGGTTCAACTGGGGCCAGTCCGAACAGGTTCTGATCCGCAGCGAGGATGGCGGCGCGGGCAGCCCGAACCAGCTGGTGGTGGCCGATCCGCGGCCGCGCATGCCGCAGGTCCTGGGCATTCAACTCGACCGGACGCCCTATGGCGCGATCCTGACCGCGCGCGGCCTGCCGCCCCGGCAAGGCTGGTGGAATGCCGCGCTTGTCCGGGTGCCGGACAGCCAGACGCCGCCCGGGTCGATCGCCTATGTGTTCAAGGCGGTGCCCGATCCGGTGCCGCAACCCGCCGGCACCCAACGCTCGCGCGAGGTTTTCGCGGCGGCGCGGGTGCCGCTGGCCGATCTGACGGGGGCGAACAGCGTGATTGTGGTCGCCGGGCAGAACCAGCTCAGCACCCGGCCATGAGCGATGCCCGGCGCCACAGGGCGGTCGGGCCGGGTCCGCTTTCCGCCTTGTGCTGATCGTTCGCGATGCGTCGAACAAAGCCCGATGGGCGCGGCGCGTTGCCGCAGGCGGCGCCGGCTTGGACCCACGGTCATGGCCAATGACCGTTGGTCCAGGAGTGGTATCTGGGCGGGAAGGCGCGGCGAGAGGCGGCAGCGGTCACTCTCAATGACGGTTGGTATCGGGCATCGCGGCGGAGATCCCTCGTCTTGCCCCGCGCCATTGGCAAACTGATCGCGGCAGCGCCGTCGACGGGCGCGGCGGTTCAAACTGGCGACGCGCCCGCCGCGCGGCGGGCGCGCTCCCGGGCGCGCGCCCGGGAGCGCCCGGCAGCAGCCGGCCGCCTGGCCGGGGCGGATTTCTTGCCGCGACGCTACGCGGGCGACCGAAGCGGTTGCCGCGTCGATCGACAGCGTTGTGGCGCGGCTGGCCGATCCGTATCCCGCGCCGGCCGCGCCGTGCTTTCCCTGCGATCCGGTCGAACGCGGCACCCCGCGCGGCGATCCGGCGCAGCCCGGCACGCGGCATAGCCGGGACCGGGGCGGGCCGATGCGTCAGCCGGGCCAGTCGGACGCGGCCTTGACCTGCAGGAACGCCTCCATCCCCCAGACACCGCCCTCGCGGCCGATGCCCGAATGCTTGACCCCGCCGAACGGGCTGGCCGGCCCCATCGACACGCCGTTCATCTCCACCATGCCGGAATTCAGCACCCGGGCAAGCCGCTTGCGCCGCTCGGGATCCTGGGACTGGACGTAATTTGTCAGCCCGTAGCGGGTGTCGTTGGCCATGGCGACGGCGTCCTCCTCGCCCTCGAAGGGCAGGATCGACAGGACCGGGCCGAAGATCTCCTCCTGCGCGATGGTCATGTCGTTGGTCACATCGGCAAAGATCGTCGGCCGGACGAAAAAACCGCGGTTGAAGCCGTCGGGCCGGCCCGGGCCGCCCGCGGTCAGGCGGGCGCCCTCGGCGATGCCCTTCTCGATCAGCGCCTGAACGCGGCCATACTGCACCTCGGACACCACCGGGCCCATGTGACGGCCCGCTGCGCTGGCCGGCCCGACCTGCATCTTCTGCGCCAAGGCGGTGGCTTCCTCGACCGCCTGGCCATAGCGCGACCGCTCGACGAACATCCGGGTCGGCGCGTTGCAGCTTTGCCCGGTGTTGTTGAAGCAATGCAGGACGCCGCGTTTCACGGCCTTGTCGTCGGCATCGGCAAAGATCAGGTTCGCGCCCTTGCCGCCCAGTTCCAGATGCACATGCTTCAGCGTATCGGCGGCATTCTTCGAGATCAGGATGCCCGCCCGGGTCGAGCCGGTGAAGGAGATCATGTCGATGCCGGGATGGCCGGACATCAGCGTGCCGACCCCCGCGCCATCGCCGTTCACGAGGTTGAAGACGCCAGGCGGGATGCCGGCCGCCTCGACCATCTCGGCAAACAGGAGCCCCGACAGCGGCGCCACCTCGGAGGGTTTCAGCACCATCGTGCAGCCCGCCGCCAGCGCCGGGCCGACCTTCAGCGCGATCTGGTTCATCGGCCAGTTCCACGGCGTGATCATGCCGACGACGCCGATCGGCTCCATCAGGATGCGGGTGCCGGGCGCCTGCGGCCCCAGCGGCCGCTCCCACGCATAGCCGCGCGCGACATCGAGCGCGTCCTGCAGGTTGTCGAGCCCCGAGGGTGCCTGCTGGGCGCGGGACATGTCGATGGGCGCGCCCATCTCCAGGCTGATCGCCTCGGCCATTTCGTCCTGGCGCGCCGCATAGGCCGCGATCAGCCGTTCGAGCGCGGCCAGCCTTTCGGCGGGCGGGGTGGCGCGCCAGCCCGGCAGGGCGGCCCGGGCAGCCGCCACGGCGCGGTCGACATCGGCCGCACCGCCCAGCGAGATGCGCGCGCAGACATCCTCGGTCGAAGGGTCGATGACGTCGCAGGGGATACCGTCCAGCGGCGCCGTCCAGCCCCCGTCGATGTAGAAGTCGTGTTTCTCGATCATGCCTGCGTCCATTCCTTGCGTTCGGGCGCAGAGTGTCAGGCACGGTCGGTTTCCGCAAGACCGCCGCACCGCGCGCGCCGCAGCCGGGCAGCGGCCAGCGCGCTCGCGACACCGGGGACGACGGGGCCGGCCGGCCGTGCCAGGGATGGGGCGACTCATCGGTGCCCGAGGACGAACATGCGCCGTGTTCTTTTGTGGTTCGCACTCATCATCGCGCTTGGCGCCGCCGCAGGCGCGGGGCTTGTCTATTGGCGGTTCGGCGGCGGCGTGCCCTATCCCGATCTGACCGCCGCGCCACAGCTTGGACCCGGCGCGCTTGAAGCCGCTGTCACCTTCGGCCGGCCGGTCGGCAATGCCGCCGTCGCGGCCGACGGGCGCGTCTTCTTCGCCGTCCATCCCGAATCGCGGCCCGAGCCGCCATTCCTTCATGTGGCCGAGGGCGGCGATATCCGGCCGTTCCCCGATGCCGCTGCCCAGGGACTGTTCGAAACCCCGCTCGGCCTGGCCATCGACCGGCAGGACCGGCTGTGGGTTATCGATCCCGGCGGGCACGGGTTCGGCACGCCAAAGCTTGTCGCCTTCGACATCGACACCGGCGCCGTGGTGCACGAACACGCCTTCGCCGACGACATCGCACCCTGGGGATCGTTCCCGCAGGACCTTCAGGTCGATCCCCCCGGGGCGATTCGTCTGTATCGCCGATGTCGGTTTCTGGCCGACGCGCCCGGCGTTGATCGTCTATGACAGCACGACAGGCACCGCGCGTCGGCTGCTCGACCGGCACCCAAGCGTGATGCCCCAGAACCTGCTGATCCGCACGCCGATCCGCGACATGTCCGATTTCGGCGGGCTTCTGGAGATGAAGACCGGTGTCGATGGCATCGCGCTCAGCCGCGACGGCGCGTGGCTCTCCTTTGCCGCGATGAACCACGACACGCGTTATCGCATGCCGACGCCGCTGCTGACCGATCCCGGCGCCAGCCCGGAGGCAATCGCCGCAGCGGTCGAAGCCGTGGGACCGAAGCCGCTCAGCGACGGGTTGTCCATCGCCGACGACGGCACGGTGTTCATCACCGATGTCGAACATGGCGCGGTGATGGCGCTGGCGCCGGACGGAACGCTGTCGACCGTGGTCAGGGACCCGCGCATCCGCTGGGCCGACGGGCTGAGCTTTGGCCTCGATGGCTGGCTGTACCTTGCAGACAGCGCGATTCCGCATCTCGTCCCGCAATCGGCCGAACATCACGCGGCACAGGTGCCCCACGCGATCTGGCGCTTTCGTTCCTGGCCCGCCCGGTGCACCGGGCCAGTGATCGTCGCCAGATGCGGCGGCCGTGCCGAGCCGACGCGTGACCGGCTTGCATTTTGCGGGCGTTCGCTGACAGCCCCTGAGGGGCGGCAAGGTGGTGTGCCGTCCCGGCATGATAGCGCTGCAGAATGGGCGATCAATGTGGCATTGCAGCTGAACGATATCGCGCCCGATTTCACGGCCGACTCCTCCGAGGGGCCCCTGCGCTTTCACGAATGGCTGGGCGAAGGTTACGGCATCCTGTTCTCGCACCCGCGGGATTGCACACCGGTCTGCACCAGCGAATTCATCGCCGCATCCGACCGGGTGGGGGCCTTCGCCGCGCTGGGGACCAAGCTGATCGGGCTGTCAGTCGATCCGATCGAGGATCACCTGCGCTGGAAAGCGGATATCGAACGCTTTATGGGACGACCGCTTGGCTTTACCCTGGTCGCCGATCCCAGGATGAAGATCGCGCGCAGCTGGGGCATGCTGCCGGCCGAGCCCTATATCCCGAGGATGAAGACCGGCTGGACCCGGTGACCGACAAGCTTGACATGGTGCTGCGCAGCGGTGCCGACGAGGTGCGGCTTTTTGCGAACACGCGCACGGTGCGCAGCACCTATATCATCGGCCCGGACCGACGGATCCGGCTGTCCCACGCCTATCCGATGTCGGTCGGCCGCGATTTCGACGAACTCCTGCGGGCGCTTCAGGCGGTGCAGACGGCCGATCGGTTTGGTCTCAACACGCCGGCAGGATGGCAGCCCGGCGAGGCGGTGCTGGTCCCTGCCGGGATGTCGACCGAAGCGGCCGAAGCCCGGTTCGGTCCGGTGACCGCGCATCTGCCCTATTTCCGCTCGGTGAAGCCGCCGCGCTGACAGGGTGAGGCGGGGCGGGGGGCGGATAAAGGTCATTTTCAATGACCGTTGGTAGAAGGCAGAGGATGGTCGTGATCCATGCCGGCCGGGATCAGCGCAGGCTGACCATCCCTTGCGGGCCGACCAGCCGCGCCGACAGCCCTGGCGGGCCGGCCTGAAACCCGATGCGCGGGTCGGCCAGGTGCCGGGCGCACCACGCCGCCAGCGGGTCGGGATCGGGACAGGAAACCGCCAGCCGGTCCAGGCGGTGGCCGGTCGATGCCATGCGGCCGGCCGGATGCGGCGCGGTTTGCCATTCGATCAGCAACGGCGCGGCGCCGGCCATCGGCAGGCTGCCATCGGCGCACAGGGCGAACCGCCAGCGCAGATCGCCGCGGGCCAGCGTCACCGGCGCCCCGGCCGTCCACGGGGCCGCGGCGATGGCGGCATCGAGGTCGGGAACCCGCACGATCCAGGCCGCGAGCCGCGCTTGCCCCGGCGCGTCAAGGCCGAACCAGCGCGGCCGCCCGGGCGGCGGTGCGGCGGGGTCGGGCGCGATCACCTCCAGATACTCGCTGGCGGTCAAGGCGCCGACCCGGTTCCAGGTGGCCATGGCCGCGTGGCGCCCGCCCGGCGGCAGGGCGATCCCGGTTGCCTGCCGCAGATGCGCCGCACCCGCATCGAGGCTCGGTGCGACGACCGCCAGGTGATCGAAGGCATATCCGGGCATGACAGCGGCTTTCAGCAGAGTTAGGCCGCAGGGTGCGGGGCCAGGCCGGAGAAGTCCATGACCGATATCGCAGGGCGCAAGGTTGCGGCGCGCAAGGCGGCCTTCGCGGCACGTCGCACCGCCCATGCCACGGCCGATCCCGCACCGGCCATCGCCGCGCTTCTGGACCTGGTTCGGGCCGGGCCGGACGGACCCGTTGCGGGCTACATGGCGATCCGAACCGAGATCGACCCGTTGCCCGCCATGCTGGCGCTGGCCGGGCAGGGGGTGCGGCAGTGCGTGCCGGTGATCGCCGGGCCGGACCGGCCGCTTTGCTTCGACGAATGGTGCCCGGGCTGCACCATGGTGGCGGGCCCGTTCGGCGCCCTGGTGCCGGCGGATGGCGAGCGGTTGACCCCGGTGCAACTGATCGTCCCGCTCGTCGGCTTCGACCGGGCGGGCTATCGGCTGGGCTATGGCGGCGGGTATTACGACCGCACGCTGGAAGGGCTGCGCGCGCGCGGCCCGGTGTGCGCCATCGGGCTGGCCTGGGCCGCGCAGGAACTGCCGGCGATCCCGCGTGACGCCACCGATCAGAGGCTCGACGCGATCGTCACCGAGGCGGGCGTGATCCGGCCCGCCGGCCTTGCCCACGGGGCCGACCCGGCATAGGCCGGGTGGCATGCGGATTCTCTTTCTTGGCGACGTGGTGGGGCGGGCGGGCCGGGCGGCGATCGCCGACCGGCTGGCCGGGCTGAAGGCCGAATGCGGCGTCGATTTCGCCATTGTCAACGGTGAGAACGCGACCGGCGGGCACGGCCTGTCGCCCGACCATGCCGCGGGTCTGCTGGCCGCCGGGGCGGATTGCGTGACGCTGGGCGACCATGCCTTCGACCAGAAGGACATGCTGTCCTTCATCGACGGCGAGCCGCGCATCCTGCGCCCGCTCAACATCGGCAAGGCGGCGCCAGGGCGCGGCGCACGCGTGTTCGACGTGCCGGGCGGGCGGCGCATTCTGGTCGCGCAGGCGCTGGGCCGGGTGTTCATGCGCCAGCCCTTCGACGATCCGTTCGCCGCGCTCGACACCGTGCTGCGCGCCCATCCAAGGGGCGGCCAGGTGCATGCGGCGTTGGTCGATTTCCACGCCGAGGCGACGTCGGAGAAGATGGCGATGGGCCATTTCTGCGATGGTCGCGCCAGCGCGGTTGTCGGCACCCACACCCATGTGCCGACCGCCGATGCGCAAGTGCTGCCGGGCGGCACCGGCTATCTGACCGATGCGGGCATGTGCGGCGATTACAATTCGGTGATCGGGATGGAGGCGGCCGAACCCCTGCGCCGCTTTGTCACCGGCCTGCCGCGCGGCCGGTTCACCCCCGCGCTGGGGCCGGTGACGCTGTCGGGCGTGCTGGTCGATACCGACGACGCCACGGGCCGCGCCACCGCCATTCATCCGCTGCGCGCGGGGGGCGTGTTGGCCGCCGCCGCGCCGTGACCGGTTCCGGCGGCGGGCGGTTTCTGCCCTTTGCCGCGCTGATCCTGTTCGGTGCGGGCTGGGGGATCACCCAGCCCCTGGGCAAGATCGCGGTGTCGACCGGGCATGGCGCGTTCGGGCTGGTCTTCTGGCAACTGGTCGTGGTCGTCCTGGTGCTGGGGGCGATCACGCTTTGCCGCCGCCGGCCATTGCCGATGGCGCCCGCCGATCTGCGCCTCTATGCCGCGATCGCGCTGATCGGCACGGTGCTGCCCGGCGCGGCCTCATACGAGGCGGTGCGGCATCTGCCCTCGGGCGTGGTGTCGATCCTGCTCTCGCTGGTGCCGATGTTCGCCCTGCCGATCGCGCTGTGCTGGGGGATCGAGCGGTTCGCGGCGCCGCGCGCGCTGGGTATCCTGCTGGGTGCGGTCGCGGTGGTGATGATCGGCGCGCCGCGGGCCAGCCTGCCCGAACCGGGGATGGTGGTGTTCCTGCCGCTCGCCATGGTTGCGCCGTTCTTCTATGGGCTCGAGGGCAATGTGGTGGCCCGGTTTGGCACCGGCGGCGCGGGGCCGGTCCGGCTGCTTCTGGGGGCGGCGCTGGTCGGGCTGCCGATGGCCGCGGCGCTGGCGCTGCTGGGTGGGCAATGGGTCAGTCCTGCGGGGCCCTGGGGGCCGCCGGAACGGGCGGTCGTCCTGTCGGGGCTGATCCATGCCGTCGTCTATGCCGGCTATGTCTGGCTGGTGGGCCGTGCGGGGGCGGTGTTCGCCGCGCAGGTGGCCTATCTTGTGACGCTGTTCGGGGTGGGCTGGGCGATGCTGATCCTGGGCGAACGCTATTCCGGCTGGGTCTGGGCGGCGATGGCGGTGATGCTGGGCGGGCTTGCGCTGGTCCAGCCGCGCCCCGGCGCGCGCCCCGCCCGCCCACCCGCGCGCGCCGGGGCGCGGCCGCCCGAAACCGGTTGACCGCGCGCCGCCGGCGGCTAGGCTCGACCTTCAAACGGGTCCAGGGTCACCGACGCCAATGCGCCATTCGCTGCCGCTTGCGCCACAATTCTATGTCACCGCGCCGCAGCCCTGCCCGTATCTCGACGGCCGGGTCGAGCGGAAGCTGTTCACCGCCCTGCAGGGCGACCATGCCGGCGCGCTCAACGATGCGCTGTCCAAGCAGGGCTTCCGGCGGTCGCAGAACGTGCTTTATCGCCCGTCCTGCGCCGAGTGCTCGGCCTGCATGTCGGCCCGTATTCGGGTGGCCGATTTCACCCCCTCGCGCAGCCAGCGCCGGGTCCTGCGGCGCAACGCCGATCTGTCGCGATCGGTGCAGTCGCCCTGGGCGACCGAGGAGCAATTCGCGCTGTTCCGCCGTTATCTGGACGTTCGTCACGCCGATGGCGGCATGGCGGATATGGACATCTTCGAGTTCGCCGCGATGATCGAGGAGACGCCGGTCCGCTCGCATGTGATCGAGTATCGCGGCCCGCCGGAACCGGGCGAGGAGGATGGCCCGCTGCTGGCGACCGCGCTGACCGATCTTCTGGATGACGGGCTGTCGATGGTCTATTCCTTCTACGAGCCCGATCAGGGCGCGCGTTCGTTCGGCACCCATCTGATCCTTGATCACGTCGCGCTGGTGCGCGAGATCGGCCTGCCCTATGTCTATCTCGGCTATTGGGTGCCGGGCAGCCGAAAGATGGACTATAAGGCCCGGATGGCCGCGCTGGAAATCTACAAGGATGGCGTGTGGCAGGATATCGGCGACCCGGCCAGCCATTCCGCCGATGCCCATCCGCTGGCCGTCGATCCGATCGTCGAACAGGTCGCGCGCATCAGCCTGCCCGACACAAGGGCGCGCCGGGCGCCGCCCGCACCGAGGGTGCCGAAGCCGCGCGGCTGAGCCTGCTTGTACCAAGTCGCGATAAGCATGGCCATCGCGCCGGGACGCCTCCCGCGCCCTGCCTCCCCGCCCGACCACCAATTCTGGGCGTTGTTGCATGGACGAGAAGTGGCCTGGATCGCCCCCTTCCCCCTGCTTGGATCAGGCGATCCTGATGCTTCCGGGCATGGCAGGGGCGGTGAAGCGGTCGATGCGGCGCAGGGCGACGGCGGCCTCGACCCTCTGGCGATGGAAACGGCGCGCGCGCAGGCGCGGGCCGATCAGCGTCTCTGGGCGCGGCGGTGGTCGCTTGCGCATTCCGGGCGCATCCGCCCGGTGATTCCGATCTGCTCCGCCCAGGGTTCCGGGGCATCCGCCGACTGCTTGGTGAGCTGCTGCGAGGCGATCTGCAGCGCGCTACCCTGCCGGTCTTGTTGACCGGGAAGGCGCCATATGACGAGTTTGTCAACGCCGGTTGGAAACTGGCCCAGTTGGCCGATTGGCAACTGACCTACCTTTGCGATGAGCAGTCCAGAGCGCGCGGGGTCGTCTTGTAACCGGAGCGCGGTCTGGCCTGCGGCGGCGGTGTTAGGCGGCGACGTTTTCCTTTCTGATTTGCGGGCCGATGATACCGGCCCTTCGCTTGTCCTTGCGGCGATAGCTCCCACCCTGGATCTGCACGACGCGGGAATGGTGCAGGAGCCGGTCGAGCATGGCGGCGGTGAGCACGCGATCGCCGGCGAAGGCCTGGTCCGAGGCACCGAAGCCGAGGTTCGAGGTCATGATCGTCGAGCCCTTCTCGTAACGCGCCGCGACGATCTGGAAGAGTGAGGGGCGGGTGCGCCATTGATGGGGTGGATGGCTCCCGCTCCCGGCATCGCAATGTGCCACATTGGGTGCTGTCACACTGACCCATGAAGGGAGCCATCCATGAAGGAGATGACCACGGTCGGGCTCGATCTGGCCAAGAACGTGTTCCGGGTTCACGCGGTCGATGTCGCGGGGAAGGTCGTTATCCGGAGGCAGGTGCGGCGGGCGCAGTTGCTGCTGTTTTTCTCGCGCCTCGCACCATGCCTGATCGGCATCGAGGCTTGCGCCGGGGCCCATTATTGGGCGCGCCAGCTGGCAAGGCTTGGCCATGAGGTGCGCCTGATCCCGCCGTCCTACGTCAAGCCCTTCGTCAGGCGGGGCAGTGAGGCGGGTAAGAATTCGATCCAGTGGGGCTGTTGAATAACCTCGGTCATGTAGCTGGGAGCGGCGTCCACCGGGCGCAGCGTCCCGCAGGCGTGCGGTGGATAAGGAATGTGGCGATGGCCGATTTCTTGAGGTTCATGGCGATGGCGGTCAGGAGGGCCTGTATCTTCGTGTTTTCGAGACCCCTGCGGATGGCTCTGTTCAGTCCATGAAGCGTCTTGGCGGTGCCGTGTGTGCCTTCCACTCGCCAGCGGTGGCGGGAGTAGATCGCGTGTTCTTCGTCACCCCATGCCGTGCGATTGCGCCGGGCCCGCAGGATAGTCGCATGGTTGGCGACGATATGCACCCGACGGGATGGCACACCTTGCGGCAGGCACTGCGCCTTGAGAGGGCAACGCGCGCAGTCGCGCCGGTCGGCACGATACCACTTGCCGGATTTCGTGCTGTTACGGGGTTTGAGCCGCTTCTTCGCCGGACACCGGACAACGTCGTGATGGGGATCGAACTTGAATCGCCCGGTCGCAAAGCCCTTCGCGCCCCTGCGGCGCGTGGTGCGAAGGGGCGGAATGACCGCTTCGATCTGGCGTCGTTCAAGCGCGGCGTATACCCGCCCCACGCCATGGATCGTGTCCGCCGTGATCCGGTCCGGGGGAGCCCCAACTGTGTCTTCGATGGCGTCGAGGCGCTCTTCGAACCGGCCCGTGTCATGCTGTTCACCGGTCACAATCTCGTCGTGCCGAAGGCACGCCTGCGGCGTGACATCGACCACGACGCCTTCCTGGTCATCCACCGCCGTGTGCTGCTTGCAGGTTGGCCGCAACGGCGCCTTCGACGACGTTGCCGTCGCCAGCGGTTTCTCGAACCGGTGGCGCAACCGCTGGCAACTCGCATCCGGATCCGTGCGGCAAAGCTTCTTGAACGCGCCGCTCGTGCGCGCATCCCGCTCGGTGTTATTGGCCTTCTCCACCGCATCGAGATGGCGCGCGACCCGTGCATCCATACTGACATTCGCCCGGATCAGACTGGCATCGATGCGGACCGTCTCGGTCGAAACAAGCCCGGCCAACCGGCACTGCTGCACAACACGGACAAAGACCCGGCGAAAGACGTCTTCGCCCCAGCGTTGGCGGATGCGCGTCAGCGAGGAATGATCCGGCAGGGCCTCGTGCAGCGCGTAGCCGATGAACCAGCGGATCGCGAGATTGACCTGGGCTTCGCGCATGAGCCGCCGGTCATGAACGAAGCCGAGCGACACAAGCCAGCCAGCATCAGGCGCACGGCAACTTCGGGATCGATGCCAGGACGGCCATTCTCGGCACAATAAAGATCAGCCACCTCAGCGCGAAGCCACCCAAGATCGAGGACATGATCGATCTTCACCAGAACGTGGTCATCGGGAACCGAACTCCGCAACGACCCGGTGATGAACAGTTCCAACTGATCTCGTTCTTTCCGCCCCAACATCGCAGCCTCCCAATACCTCATAGCGGAAGTGAATCAGGAGCTCGGGGCTTTTTCAACAGCCCCACAATGACCGTTCGCCGCCTCCCGCGCCCTTCCTCCCCGCCCGACCACCAATCCTGCCCATCCCAAGGGTCAAGATTGGTGGTCGGGCGGGGAGGCGGGGCGGGAGGCGGAACTGGCGCAATGAGTCAAACTCATTGCGCCTTGGTATCAGATGACCCGCCGCTCGCTGGTGCTCCCGGGCGCGCGCCCGGGAGCCCGCTCGCCGCGCGGCGGGCGGCCACCCGGCCCCGACGAATCGGGCATGCCAACCGGAACCGGCGCCGCGCGCCTTGGTGTCGTGGCGATATCGGCCAGATCCTCTCTCGGCCCATTCCGTTCGGTCTCTGGCGTGGGCCCCCGGCCCCGCCGGGAGGGACCGCGCCAAGGCCCGCAAGGGCCGGGGCGCGGCCACGCCCAACGGGCGGCAGCGCGCGGAAGCGCGCCGCCGCCGGGCGGGAGCCCACCGTCAGCCGCGCATCGGGCGGCCATTGTCGAAGTGGATGCCGCACTCCTCCTTGGCGCGGCCGCGCCAGCGGCCGGCGCGGGGATGCTCGTCCGGGCCGACCGGGCCGGTACAGGGGACACACCCGATCGAGGGATAGCCGCGCGCGGCCATCGGGTGTTCGGGCAGGCGGTACCGCGCCATATGGGCGCGCAGTTCTGCGGGCGTCCACGCGGCGAGCGGGCTCAGCCGCAGGCGCCGACCGCGATCGAGATCGACCACCGGCATCGCCGCCCGATCGGCCGTCTGGAACCGCTTGCGCCCGTTGATCACCACGGAAAACGGCGCCAGCGCGGCCTCCAGCGGTTCGCTCTTGAACAGCTGGCAGCACAGATCGGGATCGGCCTGCCACAGATCGCCATTCGGGTCGCGCCGCGCCCGAAACCCGGCGGGCGGGCGGACCGGGCGCACATCGGTCAGCCCGAGCCGGGCGGCGAGCGTCCTGCGATAGGCATGGGTTTCGGGAAACAACCGCCCGGGATCGGCGTAAAGGACGGGCGTCGCGGGCGCGATCCGCGCCACCAGATGCAGCAGCACCGCGCTGTCGGCGCCAAAGCTCGACACGACCGCGACCGGCCCGTATCGGCCCGACAGCGCCTCGGCCAGGATCGCTTGTGCCGGCGCGCCCTCCAGCATGCCGGCAAGCCGCGCCACATTGCCGGACCCGGTGCCGCTGCTGTCCATACCAGCCCGCGAGGCGGCATCGCCTGACCGGCCCTTATAGCTGACCTCAGTCATCGGACGCCTTCTCGATGTCCGGCAGGACCCATGTCTGGTCCAGAAAGGCCTGTTTCGGCGAATAGAGGCGGAAGTAGGGGAACCAGGCCCGTCCGGCCTCCGTCGGGATCCAGTTCTGGCGCGCTGCGCCCTCGGGCTCGGTCGGGCCCATGTAGATGTCCACTGAGCCATCGTCGTTATTGGCGAGTTCCATTCGAGAAGACCGGTCGGCAATCTCAAACGCGTTCTGGATCAGGGTACGCGTGCTCACCTCGTAAAGCGTGACCGACCAGAACGCCTCGGCCGGGGCGTCGGCGGGCACGCGCAGGATATAGTCGGTGCCACCGTCCAGCCAGTCGCCGTCGGCGTCCCTGTAGGTGGCCAGATAGACCTGACCTTCGCCCGTCCTGTGCCCATGCATGGCGGGGTCGTTGGTCACCGCCTCATAGAACCAGGCCGCGCGCTCGTCGAGGTGATCGTAGTGCTCATCGCGCTGATCGGGATTCGCAGTCGTCGCGAATTCCCACTGCACATCGTCGCGATAGTGGCTCGTCTCGACCCGTTTGGCGAAATCGTTGGCCTTGGCCATCGCCTCGCCCACGATGGCGGCTTCCATCAGGATGCGCTGCTGGCGCCAGTCCGGATCGAACGGCGCGCCCTTCTCGATCCCCAAGGGCTTCAGCATCGCCATGAAGAACCGGTCGCGTTCGAACACCGGCTCGCGCTGGATGGTGTCATTGAGCAGTTCCCAATACTCCAGCCCGACCGGCTGCGCGGCCATCCAGACCTTGCCCTCGGGCCGGACAAACCCGCGCGGCTGCGGGTCGTCGATCTCCGACAGCGGGTAGATCCTGACCTCGTTCAGCAGACGCGCGCGCTCTTCGGCATCTTCGGACATAAGGCGGATGCCCAGAAGCATGCCGTTGGTGGGCGAAGCGAAGGACGTGAAGCCCTCGATCTCGGGCACCTCCTGGCCGGGGCCGACGAAGATGTATTTGCCCGGTTCCGTGAGCGAGGTGATCCCGATCTGCCACATGTCATGCGCGGCCCCGCGCACCGAGCCGTCAGGACCGGGCAGTTCGGCCACCCAGGGCCCGTCCGCGAGGTCAAGGAACGGCAGGACATAAGGCGTCGTCGCGTTGTAGGTCAGGCCGCCGATCCGGTCGGCATAGCTTTCGATATAGACGATCTGGCCGTTTTCGGCGCCCAGATCCTCGGCATGGACCAGGCGCCACTTGGCCATGCTGACCAGCGGCAGCGCCCACAGATAGGCCTGCACGGCGCGCTGGAAGTCCATCTCGTCATAGAGCTTGACGATGGTTTCCTCGGTTGGGTAGCCGGTCTGGAAGCCATGCGTGAAGCGGAGTGGGCCGATACGGGTGTCCACGGTCGTTTCGGGCGATGGTCGCGGATGGCAGGGCGACGATCAGCGCGAGGCAAGGGACAAGGGAAGAGGGGCGGAATGGCATGGCTGGTCTCCTGCGGGTCAGTCCAGTTTCTCGAAATCGCCCGGCCGCCAGCTCTGATCGAAGAAGCCTGACCGGGGCTGTAAAGCCGCATCAGCGTAAACCATCCCTTGCCCGGGACGGTGCGCAGGAAGTTGGTTTCGGGCGCCCCGGCGGGACGGTCTGGCCCGAAATAAAGGTCCACCGACCCATCCGCGTTATACGGTCAGATCGTCGTTCGACCCGATCGACGGGTAGGGCTGCCCGTTCTGCAGGCCCGAGGCGGTTTCGGCATCGTAGAGCGTGACAGACCAGAAATTCTCGGCCGGGACATCGGGCGGCAGATGCAGCCGATAGGACGACCCGCCCGACAGATGGTTGCCATCGGCATCCCTGTAGGCGAACGGGTATTTCGACCCCGCGCCGACCATGTTCAGCACCATCGCCGGGCTGATCGAATAGCCGATGATGAACATGCCGACCTGCGCGTCCACGTTGCGGAAGGTCGGCTCCATGAACTCGACATTCTCGACGTTGAGCACATTGTGCCAGTTGCGGTCCTGATAATACCGCGTGTCCGGAAGCTTGTCGCCGAAGCGCAGGGCATGGGCCATCTTCATGCCGACCTCGGCACCGGCGCTCAGGATCGCCTGCATCCGCGCATCGGGTTCGAAGGGTTCGCCCTTGATAATGCCGAGCGAGGCCATCAGCCCGCGCATCGCCATATCCTCGGGGCCGACATATTCATTCTGAACGAATTCGGCGAGCCCTTCGAAATAGCGGTAGTCCTTGGGATACAGCATGTCGGCCGGGCGGCCCGAGCCGTTCGGGAACACCATCTCGGGCGGGTTGTCCTTCTGGCTCAGCGGATAGATGCGGGTCTGCTCCATCAGCGCCACGGCCTCGTCGGTGCTGCGGTCCTCACCCAGAAAGGCGCGCCAGAAGACAAAGACATTGTAGGTGCGCGAGGTGAAGGTGAAATAACCCTCGGGCACTGCGCCCTCATGGTCCGGCGGCAGGATCAGATAGGCGCCGCCTTCGCCCTGGTCCGGCCCGACAAAGCCCACATCGGTCAGCGGACGGTGCCAGAAATCGTCCAGGATGCCCTGCAGCTTCGGCGGCACCTCGATCACCGTGGGACCGTCCTGTTGCAGGTCGAGATAGCCCATGCCGTAGACCAGGTCGGAATTCGGCGTGCTCACCAGCGTCTCGGCCGACAGCCGGTCCTTCCAGATCGGGAACACGTTGGCGCCGGCGCCGAACTCGGCCTCCGAGCCCTTCTTCATCGCCCAGAGCGTCATCGCCGGCAGCGACCACAGAACCACTTGTGTGGCCCGGTGAAACAGCATTTCGTCATGCAGGCGCTCGACAGCCTCGGCCGTCGGGTAGTTCTCGGGAAACGGCATCTCGCGCAGCTGCGTCCAATGCTCGGGTTCGGCGAGCGCTGCGGCGGGCATCAGCGCCATGGCCGCGACAAGCAACGGTTTCATGTCTTCCTCCGGCACCGTTGGGCCAACTGTGACCTGCCCCCCCGCTGGTCCCCTGGCTGTAACGAGAGTCCGCGGGTGAGTACTGGGTATCCGACCGGTCCGCGTGGCGCAAGCGCGCCGCCCGCGCCCAGGGCTTTACGCCGCGCCGCGGTTTCCGAACAATCCTTCGGCGACATGTCCATGCGGGTCTCCGCCGGGTCTGTTCCTGCCTCCGCGCCTAACCGCCGTCGCGCCAGGCGTCCACCGCGCGGATGCGCGCAGGGCTTTACGCCGCGCCGCGACGGGCTAGGGTGCTTCTGGTCACCGAAGGCCGGAGCCCACCAATGAAACCGCTGACCCCGCTGCGTCTGATCCTGTTGGGCTTTTGCATCTGGGGCGCGATCCACCCGATGTACTATTTCGTGACCTACATGCGCGAGGCCGGCACCGGTCTTGGTGGCTTGATCGACGCCTGGTATGTCAACGCCTCGACCACCGGTCTGGTCTGGGATCTGACGATCGCGGCGCTGGCGCTGACCGTCTGGACGATCGCCGACAGCGTGGCGCGGCGCGACTGGTGGAGCCTTCTCGCGATCCCCGCGACCTATGGCGTGGGTGTGTCGCTGGGGCTTCCGCTGTTGCTGCTGATCCGCAGTCGCGACCGGAGCTGATGGATCATTTCCTGTATCGCGACGGGGTGCTGCACGCCGAGGACGTGCCGCTGCCGGCGATTGCGGCCGCCGTTGGGACCCCGGTCTATGTCTATGCCCGGGCGACCCTGACGCGGCACTACCGGCTCTTTGCCGAGGCGCTCGACGGATTGCCGCATCTGATCTGCTATGCGGTGAAGGCGAACGGCAACCTTGCGGTGCTCAAGCTGCTGGGCGATCTCGGCGCCGGGATGGATGTGGTTTCGGGCGGCGAATACGCCCGTGCGCGCGCCGCCGGCGTGCCCGGTTCGCGCATCGTCTTCTCGGGCGTGGGCAAGACCCGGGCCGAAATGGCCCAGGCGCTGGCGGGCGGCATCCGCCAGTTCAACGTCGAAAGCGAGCCCGAACTGGAAGCATTGTCCGAGGTCGCCGCGGGTCTGGGCGTCGAGGCACCGGTTGCCCTGCGCCTCAACCCCGACGTCGACGCGCGCACCCATCCGAAGATCGCGACCGGCGGGGCAGAGACCAAATTCGGCATCCCGATGGGCCAGGCCGTGGCCGTCTATACCCGTGCCGCCGCGCTGCCAGGGATTCGCCCGGTCGGGCTCGACCTGCATATCGGCAGCCAGCTGACCGACCTTGCCCCCTATGAACAGGCCTATCTCCGCCTGGCCGGGCTGACCCGGGCGATGCGCGCCGAAGGTCATCGCATCGACCGGCTCGACCTGGGGGGCGGGCTGGGGATTCCCTATACGCGGTCGAACGCGGTGCCACCTCTGCCGTCGGAATACGGCGCCCTGGTGCGGCGGATTTTCGGTGACCTCGACTGCGAGATCGAGATCGAGCCGGGGCGCCTGATCGCCGGCAATGCCGGCATCCTGCTGGCCGCGGCGATCTACGTCAAACCGGGGGCGCAGCGGCGCTTTCTGATCCTCGACGCGGCGATGAACGATCTGATCCGGCCGACGATGTATGACGCCCATCACGACATCGTCCCGGTGCAGGAGGCCGCGCCGGGCGCCGAAACCTTGCCCTATGACGTGGTCGGTCCGGTCTGCGAGACCGGTGACATCTTTGCCCGCGACCGGGCGCTGCCGGCGATGGCGCCGGGCGATCTGGTGGCGTTCCGTTCGGCGGGCGCCTATGGCGCGGTCATGGCCTCGGAATACAACGCACGCCCGCTGGTGCCCGAGGTGCTGGTCGATGGCGATCACTTCGCGGTCATCCGGGCACGTCCGACCTTTGACGCGATGCTCGCGCGCGATACCATCCCGGAATGGCTTGGGCCCCCGGGGGCATGTGCCGAACCGACCGGAGGCGCCGATGCATGACAGCGGATACAACCGCGCCCGGTTGATCCTGCCGCGCCGGGTGCTGTGGCGGGCCACTGCGGATATCGTGGCCGAACGGGCGACGCGCGCGTTCTGGCCAGCCGCCACGCTGGCCATGGCGGCGCTGGCGCTGTTCCTGTCGGGTGCGGCGGCCCTGTTGCCCGGTCGGGCCGAGGGGGTGCTTTGGGTTGCCGCCGGTCTGGGCCTTGCCGGATTGCTGCTGCGCGGTGCGCGACGATTCCACTGGCCCGACCGGACCGAGGTGATCGCCCGGATCGACGCCGGCACGCCGGGCCGGCCGCTGGCCGCGCTGACCGACAACCAGGCGATCGGCCGCAACGACCCGCAGGCGGTGTCGGTGTGGCACGCCCATCTTGCCCGGGCCGCGCGCGCCGCCCGCGGTGCCACGCCCACCCCCGCCGATCTGCGGCTGTCGGCGCGCGACCCGTTCGCGCTGCGCTATGTGGCGGCCACCGCGCTGGTCATGGCGCTTCTGTTCGGCGTCGGCGGCTTTGGCGCCAGGCCGTCCCCGGGGGCAGAATCCGGCACCTTCGCCGGCGGGCCCGGCTATGAGGGGTGGATCATGCCGCCGGCCTATACCGGCCTGCCGACCATCTATCTGAATGCCGCCGAGGATCGCACCACGCTCGATGTGCCCGAAGGCTCGGAGCTGGCGCTGCGGCTTTATGGCGGCGGTGCGTTCGTGCAGACGGTGGCCCCCGGGCTGAACCTCGACCCCGAGGCCGAAACGGTCGAGATGCCGGTGGCGCAGCCGGGCCGGCTGGCGATCGCGGACGGGCCGGAATGGCGCATCACCATCCTTGAAGACACGGCACCCGAAGCCGCCATCGACGGGGCGGTCACGGGTACGATCGACGGTGCCATGACTTTGCCCTGGCAGGGGCGCGACGATTACGGCGTGACCGGCGGCACGGTGACGGCCACGCTCGATCTCGCGGCGGTGGCGCGCCGCCACGGGCTGGCCGCCGATCCCGATCCGCGCGATCCGGTCGCACTCGAACTGGTGATGCCGCTGGCGCCCGACCGAACCGACATTGCCGACTCCTTTGTCGAGGAAACAGCGAAGCTGCCCTGGGCCGGCCTGCCCGTCGTGCTGAGCTTGCAGGTCGTCGATGCCGCGGGTCAGAGCGGCACCGCCGAGCCGGTGAACACGGTGCTGCCGGCGCGGCGTTTCCTCGACCCGCTGGCCGCGGCCATCGCCGAACAGCGCCGCGACCTGCTGTGGTCGCGCGGCAATGGCGAAAGGGTGGCGCAGCTGTTGCGCGCGATCAGCCACCGGCCCGAGGACGTGTTTCCCACTGCCGGTGCCTATCTGGTGACGCGCAATGCGCTGCGCCGGCTGGAGACCGAACTGGCCGTCGGTCTTGACGCCGAAGCGCAGGACGCTGTCGCCGAACTGCTTTGGCAGGCCGCGATGCTGATCGAAGAGGGCGATCTTTCGGACGCGCTTGCGCGGCTGCGCCGGGCGCAGGAGCGCCTGTCGGCAGCGATCGAGCGGGGCGCGCCCCAGGACGAGATCGACCGGCTGACCCAGGAAATGCGCGAAGCGATGAGCGAGTTTCTGCGCCAGCGGTCCGAACAGGCGCGCCGCAGCGACCAGCTGGGCCAGCCCAGCGACGACATGATGACGATGAACCAGTCCGACCTGCAGGCGCTGATGGATCGGATCGAGGAGCTGATGCGCGAGGGCCGCACGGCCGAGGCGCAAGAGCTTCTGGAGCAGTTGCAGCAGCTGCTCGAGAACATGGAGTTCGTCGAAGGTCAGGGCCAGGGCAATGGCCAGCAGGGCCAGGGCAGCGGCGAGCAGGCGATGCAGGATTTGCAGGACATGCTGCGCGAACAGCAGGACCTGTCGGACGAGGCGTTCCGCCAGTTGCAGGAGCAGTTCGGGCAGGGCCAGCAACAGGGTCAGGGCCAACAGCCGGGCCAGGGTCAGCAACAGGGCCAGGGCCAACAGCCAGGCCAGGGTCAGCAGCCGGGTCAGGGTCAGGCCCAGGGGCCGGGACAGCAGGGCGGCGGTTCGGGCGATCTGGCCGGCCGCCAGCAGGCATTGCGCAACCTTCTGGACCAGCTGCGCGGGTCGCTGCCGGGCGCCGGCACGCCCGAGGGCGACGCAGCCCGCGATGCGCTGGATCGCGCCGGCCGGGCGATGGACCAGGCCCGCCGCGACCTCGACCGGGGCGATCTGGGCGGCGCGCTCGACGATCAGGCCGAGGCGCTCGAATCCTTGCGTGAGGGCATGCGCTCGCTGGGGCGGGCCCTGGCGCAGCAGGACGGACAGCCGGATGGCCAGGGCCGTCCCGGCGATCAGGCCGGCAGCGCACCGGCACAGCCCCGCGACCCGCTTGGCCGACCGCTGGGCGGCGACGGCTCGATCACCACCGAAGAGCGCCTGCTGCGCGGCGAAGCCTATGAGCGGCGAAGTCAGGATCTGCTCGACGAGCTGCGCCGCCGTTCCGGCGAACGGACCCGACCCGAAGACGAGCTCGACTATCTGCGACGGCTGCTGGACCGGTTCTGAAGCGGGCGCTGAGACGCCCGTCAGGGACGGAAAGTGAACATCATCAGCCCGTCCGCCACCGCGGTATCGAAGAACCTTTGGCACTCCGTAGCGGCGTCGGACGGCGAGAATGGTGGAAAAAACAGCCCGTCCGTCTGATTTCCGGCGGTATCTTCGCTGAACAGGTAAACCTGGCTGATACCATGCCCGGCGCGGCCGCTTCCGCTTTCGGTCGTCGGCGTCATGCGTGTGCATTCCTCGACCGAAACCTTGCCCTGAAACCCGGCGATATAGCCCGGGCCCAGCTCTCTGAGCATCGGTTCGATCTCGACCGTTCCGACGAAAAGCGGCATCGGCCGCCCGACCATGTCATGCACGGCCCCGTTCTCCGCCAGCGCGTTGCCGGGCACCGCCCCGGCCTTGGCCAGATAGCTGGCGACATCGCGCCAGGGCGGGTCGGCAGCCCAGACCGGATTGCCGTCGCCATCGACCAGATCGGTCCAGATGGCAACCCGCCCGGTGCGCATGTTGGCGTCGCGCATCTCGGTCACGATGCCGTTCAGCAGGCGCGTGTGGTCGGCCACCATCGATGAGAGGCGGGACTGTTCGTAAAAGCGCAGCCCGGCCACGATCAACCCAAGCGCGACCGCAATGAAAAGCACGCCCTCCAGCAGGGTAACGCCGAACCGGCGGCGCGGAGGTGGAGAGGCAGCTGACACGGCGATCATGGAAGGCGGCATGGAGCCTCCTATGCACGCGACCCCGTTAACAGTAAGGATACAGCAGACCGACCGAATCGTCCAGATTTGCGTCCAACGGCGGCCGAATCAGGAAATCAGCCCGCCATCGTTGTCGTCGCCCGCCTCGGCCATCAGGCGCTGGAAATCGGGCACGGTGATCTGGCGACTGCCCTGGATCCGGATCAGCCCATCACGCTTCAGCGCCGAAATCTGCCGGCTGACGGTTTCCAGCGTCAGCCCCAGATAATCCGCCATCGCCTCGCGCGTCAGCGGCAGCGCAAACACGAGCGGCCCGTCAAGCTTGGTCAGGCGAAGGCTCGCATCGCGGCGCGCCACGATGGCCAGCAGGCTGGCGATCTTTTCGCGCGCCGTCTTCCGCCCCAGGATCAGCATCCACTCGCGGGCGGCGTCCAGCTCGTCCAGCGTCATCTCAAGCAATCTGCGGTTGATCGGTGGCGTCGACGCCAGAAGGTCTTCGAACGGTTCGCGCCGAAAGCAGCACAGGGTCACGGGCGAGGTCGCGACCACGTCATAGGGCGCGGCGGCGCGCCCCGGCCGGCCCAGGAAATCGCTGGGCAGCAACAGGCCGACCATCTGGCGGCGGCCGTCTTCCATGGTGTGGCTGAGTGTCGCGACGCCGTCGACGACGGATGCCACGAAATCCATCTCGTCGCCCGCCCAGACGATCGCCTGGCCGGGCGCGAAGTCCCTGTAATACTTGATCCGTTCGAGAACGGCGAGTTCGTCGGTTTCGCACCGGGCGCAGACGGCGCGGTGCCGGATCGGACAGTTGCCGCATTTCATCCGATCTTCGGCCAGGGTGAAAGTGGACATGGCGACCCTTGTATTTGATGTCGATCAAGGAGCGCCCCCCGACCGTCGGCTAATGCTATCGCCATGAAACATGAATCGCAACTCGCGAAGCTCGGTTTGTTCGACGCCAAGGTGCCGCGCTACACGAGCTATCCGACCGCCCCGCATTTCGCTGGAAATGTCGACGCGTCGGCTTTCGAGGGCTGGATGCGCGCGATCCCGGCGGGATCGGCGATCTCGCTGTACATTCACGTGCCGTTTTGCCGCAGGTTGTGCTGGTTCTGCGCCTGTCGGACCCAGGGGGTGAACACCGAGGCCCCGGTCGCGGCCTATGTCGAGACGCTGAAGCAGGAGGTCGCGCTGGCCCGGGACGCCCTTCCCGCCGATGTGACGCTTGCGCGCCTGCATTGGGGCGGCGGCACGCCGACGATCCTGCCCGCCGGTGTGATGACCGATCTGGCGCAGACGATTCGCGCCGCCTTTCCCTTTGCCGAGGGCGCGGAGTTCTCGGTCGAGATCGACCCGAACGAGATCGACGATGCGCGGCTCGATGCGCTGGCCGCGGCGGGGATGACGCGGGCCTCGATCGGGGTGCAGGATTTCGACCCCGAGATCCAGAAGGTCATCGGCCGCGAACAGAGCTATGAGGTGACCAAGGCCGCGGTCGCGGCGCTGCGCGCCCGGGGCATCGACAGCCTCAATGCCGATATCCTGTATGGCCTGCCCTATCAGGACACCGCCAAGATCACCGAAAGCACCAAGAAGCTCTTGGCGCTGGGGCCCGATCGGGTGGCGCTTTACGGCTATGCCCATGTGCCCTGGATGGCGCGGCGGCAGACCATGATCCCGGTGCATGCGCTGCCCTCGCCCGAGGTGCGGCTGCGGCTGTTCGACACCGCGCGGCGGCTGTTCGTGTGGGACGGCTATCGCGAGATCGGCATCGACCATTTCGCCAAGGCCGAAGACGGGCTGGGCCGGGCCGCCGATGCCGGGGTGCTGCGGCGCAATTTCCAGGGCTATACCGACGATCAGGCGGTGGCGCTGGTGGCGCTGGGCGCCTCGGCGATCTCGCGCTTCCCGGAGGGCTATGCCCAGAACGCGCCCCGGACGGCGGACTACCAGGCCAAGGTGCGGGCGGGCGAATTCGCCACGTCGCGCGGCCATGCCTTTGCCGGCGAGGATGTGCTGCGCGGCCGCGTGATCGAAGAGCTGATGTGCCAGTTCGAGGCCGATCTCGACGCGCTGGAGGCCGAATGCGGCGCCGCGCCAGGCACCCTGCAGGACGCCGCCGACGCCACATTGCGGCAGTTTCCGGGCGCGCTGCAGGCCGAAGGCCGGGTGCTGGTCATCCCGCATGAGGGGCGGCCGCTGACGCGGATGATCGCGCGGGGTTTCGACGCCTACGAGATGGAGGCATCGGGCCACAGCCTGGCAATCTGAGCCCGTCGCATCGAACGGGCGTGATACCGACGGTCATGGCCCATGACCGTACGCCGCCTGGCGCGCCGTCAGGCCAGCAGGCCGGCCTGCCGCATCGCGGATTCGATGGCGTCGCGCGTGGCTTGGGTGGGCGGCTGCAGGGGCAGCCGCACCGCGTCGGAACAGCGCCCCAGCAGCGACAGCCCGTATTTCGCGCCCACCAGCCCGGGTTCGCGGAACAGCGCCCGGTGCAGCGGCATCAGCCGGTCCTGGATGTCGAGCGCGCGCGCATAGTCGCCCTGGCGGGTCGCCGCCTGCACATCGGCCACCAGGCGCGGTGCGACATTCGCCGTCACCGAGATCACACCGCAGCCGCCCTGGGCGTTGAAGCCATGCGCGGTCGGATCCTCGCCCGAAATCTGCAGGAACTCCTTCCCGCAGGCCATCCGCTGCAGGCTGACCCGTGCCAGATCGCCGGTCGCGTCCTTGACCCCGACGATCCGCGGCAGCGCGGCCAGGGTCGCCATCGTCTCGGGCGTCATGTCGACAACCGACCGGCTGGGGATGTTGTAGATCAGGATCGGCAGCGCGCAGGATTCGTGCAACGGCGGTGAAATGCGCGATCAGCCCGGCCTGGGTGGGCCGATTGTAATAGGGGGTCACGACCAGGGCGGCATCGGCGCCAACGGCCTCGGCATGGCGCAGAAAGCGGATCGCCTCGGCGGTGTTGTTCGACCCGGCGCCGGCGATCACCGGCACCCGGCCCGCTGCGGCCCGGACCACCGCCTCGACCACCGCCTCATGCTCCTCATGGCCAAGCGTCGGGCTTTCGCCGGTGGTACCGACCGGCACCAGCCCGCTGCTGCCCATGTCGATCTGCCAATCGACTAGCGCTTCGAGCGCCTCGAAATCCACCGCACCGTCGCGAAACGGGGTGACAAGGGCGGGCATCGAACCGTGCAGACGGGGCGTGGCGGACATGGCGGGCCTCCGATACGGGCTTTCGGCGGCGCCTTAGCCCCGACCGGCCCGCTTGCCAAGCGCGGTTGCATCCCGGGGGGCGCGGGGTAGGGTCGGCCGCGCATCCCGAATGGAGGCGGAAGCGGCAGAATGCGCCACGCTTTGCTTGGTCCCGTGATCGCGGGCGCGCTGGCCCTGGGGGGCGCGACGCAGGCCCAGCTCGCGCCCGGTCCGGCCGTCGCGGCGGCCATGGCGGCGGCGCGGTCGGGCGACTGGTCGGCGGCACGCGACGCCGTTGCCCCGCTGGCCGACCCCGCCGCCGACACGCTGATCCTGTGGCGGGCCTTGCTCGCCGGCAGCGGCGACTGGCCGGCCTATCGCGACTTCATCGCCGCGCATCCCGACTGGCCGCGCATGGCCGCGCTGCGCCAACGGGCCGAACTGACGATCCCGCCGCGCGCCGACCCGGCCACCGTGCTGGCCTTCTTCGCCGAGGCGCCGCCGCAAACCGGCGCCGGCGCGCTGCGCCTGGCCGAGGCGCTGGCCGCCGACGGTCGGCCGGGCGAGGCCGCCGAGATCGTCGTCGCCGCATGGCGGGAGATGCCGCTCAATGCCGAGGACGAGGCGGCCTTTCTGGCCGCCTGGGGCGGGCCGTTGCGGCCGCATCACACCGCCCGGCTCGACCGGTTGCTGTGGCAGGGTCGCGGCGACGCCGCGCGCCGCATGCTGCCCCGCGTGCCCGAGGACTGGCGCGCCCTGGCCGAGGCGCGGCTGGCGCTGCGCGCCCTGGCGCCGGGGGTCGATGCCCGGATCGAGGCCGTGCCGCGATCGCTGCAGGACGATCCCGGGCTGGCCTTCGAACGGTTCCTTTGGCGGGTTCGCAAGGGGCGCGAGGCCGACGCGCTGATCCTGATCGAGGCGGCCAGCGCGCCACCCGCCGCGCTGGGCGATCCGGCGGCCTGGGCGCCGCAGCGCCGGCGCCTGGCGCGGCTTGCGCTGCAGGATGGCGATGCGGTGCGGGCCTATGATCTGGCGGCCCGGCACGGGCTGTCTGCGGGCGCCGATTTCGCCGCGCTGGAATGGCTTGCCGGCTATGCCGCGCTGCGCGGTCTTGACGACCCGGGGCGCGCCGCAGCGCATTTCTCGCGGCTGCAAGATGGGGTGGACAGCCCGATCAGCCTTGGCCGGGCCGGCTATTGGCTGGGCCGGGCGCTGGAGGCAGCCGGCGATGCGGCGGGCGCTGCGGCAGCCTTTGCGCAGGCCGCGCAACACCAGACGAGCTTCTACGGCCAGCTGGCGGCCGAACGCGCCGGGATCGCACCCGACCCGGACCTGACCGGCGCGGCGCTGGCGCCCGCGGCCGACCGTGCCCGGATCGCCGCCCATCCGGTGGTCCGGGCCGCGGCGCTGTTGCTTGCCGCAGGCGAGCGCGGGACGGCCGAGCGGTTTCTGGTGCATCTGGCGGGCGTGCTGCCGGCCGCCGACCTGCCCGCCCTGGGCGATGCGATCCTCGATCTCGGTGCGCCGCATATCGCGCTGATGGCGGCGAAACGGGCGGCGACAAGGGGGATCGTGCTGCCGCGGCCCTATTACCCGCTGACCGCGATGGCGCGCTACAGCTATCCGGTGGAAACGGCGCTGGTCCTGGCGATCGCCCGGCGCGAAAGCGAATTCGCCATCGATGTGGTCAGCCCGGCGGGCGCGCTGGGGCTGATGCAGCTGATGCCGGCAACGGCCGAGGCGGTGGCCGGCGCCGCCGGCCTGCCATGGGAGAACGGCCGGCTGACACGCGACTGGCAATACAACGCCGCGCTCGGCTCGCTTTACCTGGCCGAACTGATGGCGATCTATGACGGGGCGCTGCCGCTGGTGGCGGCGGCCTACAATGCCGGGCCGAACCGGGTCGACGCCTGGCTGGAGGAAATCGGCGACCCGCGCACCGGCAGGATCGACCCGGTGGACTGGGTCGAGGCGATCCCGTTCGCCGAGACGCGGAACTATGTGATGCGGGTGATGGAATCGCTGCATGTCTACCGCGCGCGCCTGACCGGGCAGGTGCCGGCCTGGCAGCTCGCCGCCGAACTTGGCGGTGCGCCGGCCGGGCGCTGAGCGGATGCGACCGCGCCCCGGGACCCGGCCCGGGTCGCGCGAACGCTAAGACAAGGCCGAGACGTCGCGGCAATTCGGGGGTCTGGTAGGCCCGGAGGGACTCGAACCCCCAACCAAAGCGTTATGAGCGCTCTGCTCTAACCAATTGAGCTACAGGCCCAGTACGGGAGAGGCCGTAACAGAGCCGGCGGCGGCGTCAAGCGCCCCAGGCCCGGCCCAAGCTGACCGAACCGCCGATGTGCCTGGACGCCCGGGTTCGTCGGCGGGCTGCCACAGGCGGTCGGGTATCGGTGCGATATTCCGGTTTCCCTTGGAGCAAGCAAGCGCCTATGACCGGCCGAAAGGCGATCAAGAGGGGGACAGGTTGCCGAAAACCGACAGGGCAGGGACGTCGCGATCCGCCAGCCTGACCTATGCCCAGGCGGGCGTCGATATCGACGCCGGCGCGGCGCTGGTCGAACGGATCAAGCCGCTGGCCGCGGCCACGGCGCGGCCCGGCACGATGGCCGGGCTGGGCGGGTTCGGGGCGCTGTTCGACCTTCAGGCGGCAGGCTATGACGACCCGGTGCTGGTGGCCGCAACCGACGGGGTCGGCACCAAGCTGAAGCTCGCCATCGAGACCAAGCAGCTTTCGACCGTCGGCATCGACCTTGTTGCCATGTGCGTCAACGACCTTGTCTGCCAGGGCGCCGAGCCGCTGTTCTTCCTCGACTATTTCGCCACCGGAAAGCTCGCCGTGCCAGAAGCCGCGCAGGTGGTCGAAGGCATCGCCGCGGGCTGCCGGCAGGCGCGATGCGCGCTGATCGGCGGCGAGACGGCCGAGATGCCGGGCCTGTATGCCCCGGGCGATTTCGACCTTGCCGGCTTTGCCGTCGGCGCGATGGAGCGGGGCGGCGCCCTGCCCCGCGATGTCGCGGCGGGCGATGTTCTCTTGGGACTTGGTTCCTCGGGGGTGCATTCGAACGGCTATTCGCTGGTCCGCCGGGTGGTGGAGCGCGCCGGGCTGGGCTGGGACGCGCCTTGCCCGTTCGGCCCCGGCCCGCTGGGTGCGGCCCTGCTGGAACCGACCCGCATCTATGTCCCCGCCGCGCTGGCCGCAATCCGGGCGGGCGGGGTCCATGCGCTCGCCCATATCACCGGCGGCGGGCTGACCGAGAACCTGCCGCGCGTCCTGCCGGCTGGGCTGGCGGCGGAGATCGATCTGACCAGCTGGGCCATGCCGCCGGTGTTCGGCTGGCTGCAGGAAACCGGCGGCATCGCGCAATCCGACATGCTGCGCACCTTCAATTGCGGGATCGGGATGGTGGTTGTGACCGGCCCCGCCGAGGCAGACCGGCTGTCCGCCGCCCTGACCGATGCGGGCGAGACCGTAATGCGCATCGGCACGGTGACGCAGGGCGACGGGGTCAGATACCGGGGCATGCCGGGGTGAAACGGGTCGCCATCCTGATCGGCGGCGGCGGGTCGAACATGGTGGCACTGGCCGATTCGATGACCGGCGACCACCCGGCGCGGCCGGTCCTCGTGCTGTCGCATCGGCCGGGAGCGGGCGGGCTGGACAAGGCCCGCGCCCGGGGCATCCCGATCGCCGTGGTCGACCACCGCGCCTTTCCGGACCGGGCGGGTTTCGAGACGGCGCTGACCGCCGAACTGGAGAAGGCCGCGGTCGAGGTCATCTGCCTGGCGGGCTTCATGCGGGTGCTGACGCCTGGGTTCGTCACCCGCTGGGCCGGCCGCATTCTGAACATCCACCCGTCGCTGTTGCCGAAATACCCCGGCCTCGACACCCATGCCCGGGCGCTGGCCGCCGGCGACGCCGAGGCCGGTTGCACCGTGCACGAGGTCACCGCCGATCTCGATTCGGGCCCGATTCTGGGCGAGGCCCGGGTGCCCGTGAAGCCGGGCGACACGCCCGATACGCTCGCCGCGCGGGTGCTGGAGAGGGAGCACCGGCTCTACCCGGCTGTCCTCCGCCGCTTCGTTCAGGGCGACCGAACGCCCATCATTCTGCCATGACTGCCCCCGTCGACACGATTCGCAATCTGGGCCCGGCGATGGCGGCGGCCTTTGCCCGGGCAGGGATCGAGACCGCCCAGGAGATCCGCCAGCTGGGCGCCGAGGCGGCCTATGCCAGGTTGCTGGCGGCGGGCACACGACCGCATTTCATGGCGTTTCAGGCGCTCGTTCTGGGTCTTCAGGACCGGCCCTTCACCGATGCCGACCCGGCCGGGAAAACCGCGCTGCGCGCCCGTTTCGAGGCATTGAAGGCGGCACAGGGCCCGACCAGCCCGATCGACGACGCACTTGCCGAAATCGGGGTGGTGGCAGCCCCGCGGCGCAAGGGCGACCCCGGCTAGCGCGCTCTGGGCCGCGACGTCGCCCGCAGGGCGGAGGAGCGGCCGCCGCGATCCGCAGTCTCACTGACCGGCCATGCCAGAGGCAAAGGCGATGTGGGACGCCTTGTAGAGCTTGCGCAGTTCGGGCACCGAGACCGAGGCGACCTCGCCCGCGGCGGCCTGCGCCTCGCCCTCCGCACAGCGGGTCGCGAGCGCGGCGAATCCCAGATTCAGCGCGCTGCCCTTCAGCGCATGAAGCTGGCGCGCGAAATCCTCGGCCGGCGCCGCAGGGTCGAGCGCGCCAAGCGCCGCCTCGACCTCGGCCGCGAACAGATCGGCCACCTCGGTGAAATCCTCGGGGCCCATATCGGCCCATAATTCGCGCACCCGATCCCAGTCGATCATCGTCCGGCCTCCCGCTTGCAGTCGCATGGCGCAGCGTCTTGCCATGCCAGGCGTTAACGCCCGGTACCCGGGGCCGGTCCGATACAACGCATTCGAAGTTTCATCCGTTGTTATCCGATGGCGCGCACAACGCCCGCCATGACCGACTCGCCCTCTCCTCGCCCTTGCCCGCTGCCGGATGGCGGTGCATCCCAATCGACGATCCGCCGGGTCCTTGTCGCCGATGACAGCCCGATGCAGCGGCGCATCCTGGCCGGGCCTCTGACCCGCGCAGGGTATCAGGTGGCCGAAGCCGACACCGGCGAGGCCGCGCTGGCGATCATGCGCCAGGGCGGCATCGACCTGATCATCAGCGACTGGATGATGCCGGGCATGACCGGGCCGGAATTCTGCCGCGCGGTGCGCACCGAACCGAGCGAGGCCTATGTCTATTTCATCCTGCTGACATCGAAGAGCGGCGCCGAGGATATCGCCCATGGCCTTGATGCCGGCGCCGACGACTTCCTGACCAAACCGGTCAGCTGGGGTGAGCTTCGGGCCCGCATCGCGGCCGGTGAACGCATTCTGTCGATGCAACGCGAACTGGTGGCGCAAAACCGGACGGTGAACGCGCAGCTGGCCGAGATCCGCACGCTGTATGACGCGCTCGAACGCGATCTGGACGCGGCCAGGCTGTTGCAGCATTCGCTGCTGCCCGAAGCCGATCACGATCTTGGCGCGGCCCGGGTTTCGGTGCTGCTGCGCTCGTCGGGTCATGTCGGCGGCGATCTGGTCGGTCACTACCCGATCGATGCCGGGCGGATCGGGCTTTTCGCGCTCGACGTCGCGGGCCATGGCGTGGCCTCGGCGATGATCACCGCCCGGGTCGCCGGCCTGTTCAGCGCCGCGGCGCCGGACCAGAACATTGCCCTGACAAAGCTGGGGCCGGGCCGTTTCGCGCCGCACCCGCTGGACGAGGCGGTCGTCCGCCTCAACCGGGTGCTGCTGCGCGAATTGGCCGAAGACCGCTATGTGACGCTGTGGCTGGGCGAGTTCGACCTGGACACCGGGCGGCTGACCTATGTCCAGGCCGGGCACCCGCACCCGCTGCTGATCCGCGGCAAGGGGCCGATGCGGTTCGTCGGATCGGGCGGTCTGCCGGTCGGTCTGCTGGCGGACGCCGCCTGGCAAACCGAGACGATCGCGCTTGCCCCCGGGGACCGGCTGCTGGTCCATTCCGACGGCGTCACCGAATGCCCCGGTCCGGGCGGCGGCTTGCTGGGCGATCCGGGGCTCGAGCGGCTGATCGGCGAGCACCGCGATCTCGACGGGCCCGAGCTCTTGTCGACCCTGCTGTGGGAGTTGGCCGACCATGCCGGCGGCGCGGATTTCCCCGACGACGTGTCGGCGCTGCTGCTCAGCTATCGCGGCGCCTGATACCAACGGTCATTGAGAATGACCGTTCGCCGCCTCCCGCGCCCTTCCTCCCCGCCCGACCACCAATCCTGTCCCATCCCATTGGTAGGATTGGTGGTCGGGCGGGGAGGCGGGGCGGGAGGCGGGCCAGCTGCAATGAGTCACGCTCATTGCAGCTTGGTATGACGCCGCAGCCAGCCGGCCAGCACCGCCCGGTCGCCCGGGCTGCCCAGCCACCCCACCGCCGCGACCGCGTCCATCCATACCGCGTCGTGCCCCGGCTCGGCCGGCGGACCGCGGCGCAGCACCGGCCGGGCGACATAGATGCGGCACAGCTTGCGGGCCCACAGGTCGTATTCCGGCATGTAGGTAAAGCGCTGGTAGACCGCGATCCGGCGCGGCGCCGCGATGGTCCAGCCGGTCTCCTCCAGCACCTCGCGGAACAGCGCCCGCATCGGCTGCTCGCCCGGGTCGATGCCGCCGCCGGGCAACTGGATCTCCGGCACCGGTTCGGCCTGATGGGTCAGCAGAAGCCGGCCGTCGCGCGGCAAGATCGCATAGACGCCGGGCCGGTCGCGATAGACCCGGCTTGCATCCACCCTGTCGCCATGGCGCCGCATCCTGCCCGTCCCCCGGTTGCCCCAGCCGCGCCTGGAAGCTAGGACGGCCGGACCCAAGAGGAAACCCGCCGCGCATGACGCTTGCCGAAAAGATCGCCTGGGATGACATGGTGCTGCCCTTTCAGCTTGACCGGTCGGACATCCGCGGCCGGGTGGTCAGGCTTGACGGCGTGCTCGACGCGGTGCTTGCGCAGCATGCCTATCCCGCCGCGGTCGAGGCGCTGGTCGCCGAGACCGCCCTGCTGACCGCGATGATCGGCCAGACCATCAAGCTGCGCTGGAAACTGTCGCTGCAGGTCCGCGGCGATGGTCCGATCCGCGTCATCGCGACCGACTATTTCGCGCCCGAAACGCCGGGCGCCGCGGCGCGGATGCGCGCCTGGGCGGGGTTCGACGCCGATCGCGTGGCCGGCAACGGGCCCGGCTTCGACCAGCTTGGCCGCGGCTATGTCGCGCTGATGCTCGACCAGGGCCCGGGCAGCACGCCCTATCAGGGCATCACCCCGCTGGCCGGCCGGTCGCTGGCCGATTGCGCGGCGGCCTATTTCGCCCAGTCCGAACAGCTGCCGACCCGGTTCGCCCTGTCGGCCGGCCGCGCCAGCGCACCAGGCGGCGAAGAAAGCTGGCGCGCCGGCGGGCTGATGCTGCAGATGATGCCGGCGGCACCGCCGCGCGCCGGCGGTTCGGGCCCCGGCGCGGACGGGCTGACGGCCGCGCACGACCTCCTGTCGACCGACGAGGCTGAGGGCTGGAACCGGGCCAACATGCTGCTCGGCACCGTCGAGGCGATGGAGCTGGTCGGCCCGCATGTCTCGCCGGCCGATCTGCTGGTCCGGCTGTTTCATCAGGAAGCGCCGCGTGTGTTCGATGCCCAGCCGGTCGCCTTTGGCTGCACCTGCTCCGAGGCCAAGGTGCGCCAGAGCCTGTCGATCTATTCCGACCGCGACATCGCCACCATGACCACCGAGGCCGGCGTCGTCACCGCCGATTGCCAGTTCTGCGGCGCGCATTACCGGCTCGACCCGGCGACGCTGGGCCAATCGGCCGAGACGCCGGACGACGATGGCTGAGGCGGTGTTCGCCCGGCTTGCGGCGGCGCTCGCCCGGCCCGGCCCGGCCTCGTCGGATTTCGACCTGAACCCGGGCGATCCGCCGGCCATGCCGGCGCCGACCCGGGCCGCGGTCCTGATCGCGGTCGAGGCGGCACCGGCCGGGCCGCGCCTGTGGCTGACCCGCCGGGCGCCGCGGATGCGCCACCATGCCGGCCAGATCGCCCTGCCGGGCGGGCGGCTTGACCCCGGCGATGCGGGGCCCGGCGCCGCCGCGCTGCGCGAGGCCGAAGAGGAAATCGGCCTGCCGCGCACATCGGTCGTGATTCTGGGCCAACTGCCCGAGCACGACACGGTGACCGGGTTCCGGGTCGCCCCGGTGGTCGGCCGGGTCACCGCGCCCTTCGCGCCCATCCCCGAACCGGGCGAGGTCGCCGAAGTGTTCGCCGTGCCCTGGGACCATGTCGCCGATCCGGCGAATTACCGGGTCGAGGCGCGCCACTGGCGCGGCAGCGACCGGCGCTATTTCACCCTGCCCTGGGGCCCCTATTACATCTGGGGCGCGACGGCGCGCATCCTGCGCGGACTCGCGGCGCGGCTCGACGCATGACCCGGGTGGCGGGCGACTGGCTCGACCGGCCGGCCACCCAGGCGGTGTTGGCGCTGCTGGTCGATGCGGGCCACCGCGCCCTGGCGGTGGGCGGCTGCGTGCGCAACGCGCTGCTGGGCATGCCCGTCGCCGATATCGACATCGCCACCGATGCCCGCCCCGAGCGGGTGACCGCGCTGGCCAGGGGCGCCGGGCTGCGCGCTGTGCCGACCGGCATCGACCATGGCACGGTGACGCTGGTGGTCGAGGGCGGCGCCTATGAGGTCACGACCTTTCGCCGCGATGTGGCGACCGATGGCCGCCGCGCCACCGTGGCGTATTCGGACGACCCGGCCGAGGACGCGGCGCGGCGCGATTTCACCATGAACGCGCTTTATGCCGATGCGCGCGGCACGCTGTTCGACCCGCTGGGCGGCCTGCCCGACCTTCGGGCCCGGCGGATCCGCTTCATCGGTGACCCGGGCGACCGGATTCGCGAGGATTACCTGCGCATCCTGCGGTTCTTTCGCTTCTACGCCTGGTATGCCGATCCGGCGGCCGGCCCCGATGCCGAAGGGCTGGCGGCCTGCGCGGCGATGGCCCCGGGGATCGAGGGCCTGGCGCGGGAACGCATCGGTGCCGAGATGCGAAAGCTGCTGTCCGCACCCGACCCCGCCCCGGCGGTCGCGTCGATGCGGGCTGCGGGCGTGCTGGCGCGCGCCCTTCCCGGTGCGACGGATGCCGCGCTGGCACCGCTTGTTCATCTCGAACGCGCCGCCGATGCGGCACCCGACCCGATCCGCCGCCTGGCCGTGCTGGGCGGCGACCGCCCGAAACGCGATCTGCGCCTGTCCCGGGCCGAGGCCAAGCGGCTGGCCTTGCTGCGCGGCGCCGCCGGCGACACGGCCGGCCCGGGCGAACTTGGCTATCGGCTGGGTGCCGAGGCGGCCCGCGATGTGCTGCTGATCCGCGCCGCGGGGTCGGGCACGCCGCTTGCGGCGGGCGACCTGGCCGCCGCCGCGGCAGCGGCCCGGGCGGTGTTTCCGATCGCCGCGCGCGACCTGGCGGATCGCCATCGGGGCGCGGCGCTGGGCGCGGCGCTGAAACGGCTCGAGGCCGACTGGATCGCCTCGGGCTTCGCGCTCGACCGCGCTGCGCTGCTTGCGCGCGCATGAGCGTCGAGTTGTTCCTTTCCCTGACCGGTCTGGCACTGGCGACGCTGTGGACTCCGGGGCCGAACAACGCGATGCTGGCGAGCTCCGGCGCGACCCATGGGCTGCGCGCCACCGCACCCCACGCCCTGGGCGTCGCGCTGGGTTTCGGCCTGATGCTCGGCTGTGTCGGCCTTGGCCTTGGCGCGGCGTTCGAGGCGCGGCCCGCGCTGGGGATCGCGATGAAATACGCCTCGGCCGCCGTGCTGATCTGGATCGCCTGGAAGATCGGCACTGCCGGCGGGCTCCGCTCGGCAGAGGGGCGGGCGCGGCCCTTTCGATTTCACGAGGCGGCGGCCTTTCAGTGGATCAACCCCAAGGCCTGGGCGATGGCGATCTCGGTGGCGGGGCAGGCGGCAGCCGCGGCCGCGGGGCCCGGCCCGGCGCTGATCGCGGCGGCGCTGTTCAGCGTGCTGGGCCTGATGTCGGCCTTTGGCTGGGCGTCGCTGGGGGCCGCCTTGCAGGGTTGGCTGGCGCATGGCCGGCGGATGATCTGGTTCAACCGCGCGATGGCGGCGCTGATCCTGGCTTCGGTCGCGGCGCTGATGCGGGCCTAGGCGGCGGCGCGACCCGCCCCAAGGTGTGACCCCATGGTCGGCTGCGGCGCCACGCGCTATCGTGCTTCCAAGCGCGCCCGCAATCGCCTGCCGCCCCGTTGCAGCCGTCCCGCCGGAACCGTGCCCGTCGTCGGGACCAATACCAAGGCGCAATGGGTCGCTCGCATTGCGCCCCGGTGGTGGCCGCGACTGGACGTGGCGCCGCGTCTGGGGCATACCGCCCGAAGATCACGACAGGGGTAGCGATGAGCATCTTTTCGCGGCTGTTCACATGGTGGGACGGGCAGACGATCGGCACCCAGATCGACACCTGGCGGCGCGGCGTCCGGGTCGGCGAGGATGCCGATGGCAATGTCTTCTACCGGTCGCGCGACGGCAAACGGCGCTGGGTGATCTACAAGGGCGAAGCCGAGGCCAGTCGCGTCGATCCGCGCTGGCATGGCTGGCTGCACCACACATGGGACGCCCCGCCGACCGAGGACCCGCTGCCGCGAAAATCGTGGGAAAAGCCGCATCTGCCGAACCTGACCGGGACGCCGGCGGCCTATGCCCCGCCCGGATCGCTGCGGCGAACCGACCCGGTCGCGCCGCGCGACTATGAACCCTGGCAACCGGATCAAGGAGCGGGCAGATGGCCGAAACCGCAACCGAAGCGCTGATCGGCGGCGTGGTGATTGCCGCCGCGGCGGGCTTTCTGCTGTATGCCGGGCAGACCACCGGGGTGTCGGGCGGCGATGGCAGCTATGATCTTCGCGCGAGCTTCCGCTCGGTCGACGGGATTTCGGTGGGGAGCGAGGTGCGGCTCGCCGGGGTCAAGGTCGGGACGGTGACCGATCTTTCGCTGAACCCCCAGACCTTCCGCGCCGACACGACGGTCGCGATCGACAGCACACTCAGCATTCCCGAAGACAGCGCCATCCTGATTTCGCAGCAGGGACTCCTGGGCGGCAACTATGTCGAGATCGTGCCTGGCGGGTCGCCGTTCAATCTCGAACCGGGGGGTGAGATCGTCGACACCCAGGGCTCGGTCAGCCTGCTGTCGCTGCTCGCCCGGTTCGTGTCCGAGAGCGGCAGCGAATGATCCGGCGGGCCGGCGTCGCGGCGCTGGCGGCCCTGGCCTGCGGACCGGGCGCGGCACAGACGGCGCCCGAAGCGGAACTGGCGCCGCAGGGCGCGATGTTGCGTGGCCTCGACCGGATGGCCGGCGAATCGCAGGATTTTGCGCTGGCGCCCGGCACCACGACCGATTTCGGCCACCTGCGGATCACCCTGCATGAATGCCGCTATCCGGCGGGCGAGCCACTGGCGGACGCCTTCGCCCATGTGACGATCGCCAATGCCGAGGATGGGGCGGTGCTGTTTTCGGGCTGGATGATCGCGTCGTCGCCGGCGCTGTCGGCGCTCGACCATCCGCGCTACGATCTGTGGGTGCTGGGCTGCCGGACCGCCGCAGGCGCCGAGGAGTCGGGCTGATAACGGCCATTTTTCAATGACCGTTGTCCGCCGGCGTCCGGAAATCGGCCGACACCCGCAACGCCTGCGCCAGCCGGGCCCGATAGGCCGCCCGCCCGATCTCGACCGCCCCCAGGCGGGCCAGATGCGGGGTCAGGAACTGGATATCGAACAGCGTGAACCCGCCGGCGCGCAACCGCTGCACCAGATGCGCCAGCGCCACCTTCGATGCATCGCGGCGCCGCGAGAACATGCTCTCGCCAAAGAACGCCCCGCCCAGGGCAAGGCCGTAGACACCCCCGATCAGGGTCTGCCCCGGCTTGTCCCACACTTCGAGCGTGTGGGCATGGCCGCCGGCATGCAGCGCCTCGAAGGCCCGGGCGATCGGCGCGTTGATCCAGGTTTCGGGCCGGTCGGCACAGGCCGCGACAATTTCGGCAAAGGCGGTGTCGACCCGGATGGTGTAGTCCCCGCGCCGGATCGTCCGGGCGAGCGAGCGCGAAATGCGGAACCCGTCCAGCGGCATGATCCCGCGCCGGTCGGGATCGACCCAGAACACCTGCGGGTCGTCGCGCGCCTCGGCCATGGGGAACACCCCCGCCGCATAGGCGCGGATCAGCAGGTCGGGCGTCAGCGCGACGGTCGGGTGCATCGGATCGTCCGGGCGACGGGCAATCGCCGCAGCCGGCCGCAACCGGCTTGAACGCGGCTGCGCCCTGGGCCTATCGGTGGGCCATGGGGTTTTTCGATTTCCTTCGCGATCTGCCGGCCTATGACGACACCCCCGGCGCGGCGCGCCGGCTGAACCTGCGCCACGCGGCCCTGATCGCCCCCTTTGCGGCCGATTTGGCCGGCGCGCGGGTCGTCGACCTGGGCGCCCATGACGGACGCTGGAGCTATGCGCTGGCGGCGGCCGGCGCGGCCGAGGTGGTGGCCGTCGAACCGCGGGCCGAGTTGCTGGCCCGGCTGCCGCAATTCCCGAACCCGGCCTGGCGCGCCCGCATCCGCCCGGTCCAGGCGGAGGCGATCGATCATCTGGAAACCGCCCTGCGGGCCGGCGAACGGTTCGACTTTGCTGCCGTGTTCGGCCTGTTCTACCACATCATGGACCACAACCGGCTGTTGTTGCTGTTGCGGCGGCTTGGCGCCCGGCTGATCGTCATCGACGGCGAATTCCTGCAACCCGCCAATCCGATGATCCAGATGGTTCGCGAGGCGACGGCAAAGCCGCTGAACGCGGCGCCGCAATTTCCCGGCCAGGCGATGACGTTCAAGGGCGTGCCCAGCATCGGCGCGATCCAGGCGATGGCAGAGGCGCTCGAATACGATCTGGACTGGTTTCCCTGGGATGCGCTGCCGCCCGCCGATCGCGGCCCGGTCGGCGACTATTTCCGCCCGGGTCGCATGCGCCGTGCGACCTGCGTGCTGCGGCGGCGCGCCGGCCCCGATCAGGAACCGGCCCGCGACAGCCACGCCTCGAGCCAGTGAATGTCGTATCGGCCGGCGCGAATGTCGGCCTCGTTCAGAAGCGCATCGAACAGCGGCGCCGTGGTGTCGATCCCATCGATGATCAACTCGGCCAGCGCGCGGTGCAGCCGGGCCAGCGCCGCGTCGCGATCGGCGCCGCGCACGATCAGCTTGGCGATCAGGCTGTCATAATAGGGCGGCACCCGGTAGCCTTCGTAGAGAGCCGAGTCGATCCGCACGCCCAGCCCGCCCGGCGCGTGGTAGGTTTCGATCAGACCGGGGCTTGGCGTGAATGCCGGCAGCTGCTCGGCGTTGATCCGGACCTCGATCGCGTGACCGCGCGGGATGAGTTCTTCCTGGCTGAAGGACAGCCCGGCGCCACTGGCGACCCTGATCTGCTCGCGGACCAGATCGACGCCATAGACCTCTTCGGTCACCGGGTGTTCGACCTGCAGCCGGGTGTTCATCTCGATGAAATAGAACGCCCCGTCTTCGTACAGGAACTCGATCGTGCCCGCCCCGGAATAGCCGATCCTGGCCACCGCATCGGCGCAGATCGCACCGATCCGCGCCCGTGTCGCGGCGTCGATCGCCGGGCCCGGCGCCTCTTCCCAGACTTTCTGGTGGCGCCGCTGCAACGAACAGTCGCGTTCGCCCAGATGCACCGCATGGCCCTGGCCGTCGCCGAACACCTGAACCTCGATATGGCGCGGCCGGGCGAGGTACTTTTCCAGATAGACGACATCCGAACCGAAGGCCGCCTTGGCCTCGGACCGGGCCATGGCAAAGGCGGTGTCCAGTTCGTCGGCCGTGCGCGCAAGCTTCATGCCGCGCCCGCCGCCGCCCGCGGCTGCCTTGACGATCACCGGATAGCCGATCTCGCGCGCGATCCGCTGCGCCGCCGCGGCGTCTGCCACGCCGCCATCGGACCCCGGCACGCAGGGCACGCCCAGTCCGGCCATGGTTTCCTTTGCCGCGATCTTGTCGCCCATGACCCGGATATGCTCGGCCCGCGGGCCGATGAACAGCAGGCCGTGATCCTCCAGCACCTGGGCGAATTGCGCGTTCTCGGACAGAAACCCATAGCCCGGATGAACCGCCGACGCGCCGGTGATCTCGCAGGCCGAAATCAGCGCCGGGATCGACAGATAGCTTTGGCCGGCGGGCGGTGGCCCGATGCAGACGCTTTCATCGGCCATCCGGACATGCATCGCGTCGGCGTCCGCGGTCGAGTGCACGGCCACCGATGCGATACCCAGCTCGCGGCAGGCGCGCACCACGCGCAGCGCGATCTCGCCCCGGTTGGCGACCAGGATCTTGGGGATGGCCGTGGTCATTCGAGGATCATCAGCGGTGCGCCGAATTCCACCGGTGCGCCGTCATCGATCAGGATGCGGCTGACCCGCCCGGCGCGCGGGGCGGGGATGTGGTTCATGGTCTTCATCGCCTCGACGATCAGCAGCGTCTGCCCCTCTTCCACCGCATCGCCGATCCTGACGAACGGCGCCGAGCCCGGTTCGGCCTGCAGATAGGCGGTGCCCACCATGGGCGAGGTCACGGCGCCATCCATCTGCGCGGGGTCGATCTCGGTCGTGGCGGGGGCAGGTTGCGCCGGGGCGGCCGGCGCGGCGGCCGGCGGCGCCACCGCGGCGACCGGCGCCGTGGCGCCGGCCCCCATTTCGGCCCGGCGCGCGACCCGAACGCCCAGCGTGTCGTCCGGGCCGAAACGCCGATCGACCTCCAATTCGGTCAGATCGTGCTCGTGCAAGAGTTTTGCCAGCGCCTCGATGAACGCCACGTCGCTGTCCTGCGAACGATCTTTGGCCATGCGGCGTCTCCCCCGGGTTCTGATGCGCTGCCGGGCGTTATAGCCCCCCTTCGATCCGGTTGAAAAGCGCCCGGACGCCTAGCCATCCTCCGACGCGGCCCGGATCGCGGCGATCTGCGCCTGCATGCCGGCAAGCGGCAGATAGCCGCGCACCATCTCGTCGCCGATGACGAAGGTCGGCGTGCCGGTGATCCGCAGCCGCATCGCCAGCGCGTGGTTCGCCTCGATCACCTGATTGACGGCGTCGCTTTCCATCGCCACCGCCATGGCCTCCGGGTCGAGCCCGGCATCGGCGACGATCCGCGCCACCGCGGCCGGGCCGATATCGCCCGGCCATGTCATCAGCGCGTCATGCACCCGCTTGTAGGCATCGGGCCCGCCCGTCTGCAGGGCGGCGACCGCCAGTTGCGAGGCCGTCAGGGATTGCGGCCCCAGAATCGGGAACTCCTTGATAATGAAACGGATATTGCCGTCCGTCGCGACCAGCTCCTCGACCTCTTGATAGGCGCGGCGGCAATAGCCGCAGCGATAGTCGATGAATTCGACGACGGTGATGTCGCCTTCGGGATTGCCGCCGACCCAGCTGCCGGCATCTTCGAACAGCGCCTCGGCGTTTGCCGTGACCAGTGCGATGTCGGCCTCGGCCTGCAACTGTGCCCGGCGCTCTTCCAGCACCGCGATCGCCTCTTCCAGCACTTCGGGGTTTTCCAGGAGATAGGCGCGCAGTTCGGCCCGAAAGGCCTCGCGCTCTTCCACTGTCATCGCTTCGAACGGGTTGGCGGCGGCGGGCGGCGCGGCCAGCATGGCGGCCAGGCCAAGGGCCATCACGGCAGCGAGAAGTCTCATTGTCGGTCCTTTCGGTCGTTGCGTGGGGGTCACTGGGCGGCGCGGGCCGCGGCGACGATGTCGTCGGCACGGCGCCAGCCGGTCGAGCCGGGCGGCAACAGCCCCATGGCGCGCTGGGCATGCAACACCGCGTCCTGCCAGCGCCCGGCCAGCGCATAGCGTTCGGCCGTGACCAGCGACGCCATGCCGTTCTGGCCGGTCCGCGCATAGGCCATGCCAAGATCGCGCAGCAGCCGCGGATCGCGGGCATCGCGGGCGCGCGCGGCCTCCAGCGTGTCGCGCGCCGCCACGGCATCGCCGGCGGCCAGCTGTGCCCGGCCCAGACCGGCCCGGATCAGGGGCTCGCGCGGGGCCAGCCGCACCGCCTCGGCATAGGCTGCGACGGCGCCCGCCGCATTGTTCGATTCCAGCAGGATCTGGCCGCGCAGCTCGTGATAATAGGGGTCCTCGGGGCGCATCGCGATCAGCCGGTCGATTTCGGACATGGCACGCGACACATCGGGCTGACGATGAAAGGCGATGGCGCGGGACAGGGTTGCCAGTTCGCCCGGATCGTTGCCGACCCGGCGCAGCACCCAGCCGGGGCTGTTGAGAAAGCCGCGCAGCTTGGCCACCTGCGCGACCGTACCAATAGGCGGTTTCCGGGTCGGTGCCGCGGCCCGAAGGCTGTCCCGCGGCGGCCTCGATCGCGCGCAGCCGGTCGCGCCACAGCGGGTGGGTGCGCACATAGGGGTCCTGGCGGCCCGGTGTCACGGCCTCTTGTCCGCGGAACAGCTCCATCAGCCGGACCATCGCCGTGGGATCGACCCCGGCCGCCGCCATGGTGCGCAGCGCGGTGCGGTCGGCGGCGGTTTCCTCGGCCCTTGTGTGGGAAAGGAAACTGCGCATCGCGGCGCTGCGGCTGCCCGCCGCCAGGCCGGCGCCGGCATCGGGGGCGCCCGCCGCGCCACCGCCAGACCCAGCGCCATGCCAAGGCCGGCCGCCGTCCGCGCGCTGCGGAAGTTGCCGACGCGGCGGGTCAGATGGCCATTGGTGATATGGGCGAGTTCATGGGCGATCACCGCCTGCAACTCGGCCGGGTCGTCGAGCCGGGTCAGCAGACCCGAATGGATGAAGACATGCCGGCCATCGACCACGAAGGCGTTGAGCGCGCGATCGTTCAGCACCATGATGCTGACCGCGTTGGACCCCAGACCGGCGGCGCTCAGAATCGGCCCGGCCACCCGATCGAGCGCGTGTTCCATACCCGCATCGCGGATCAGCCCCTGTGCGCGCAAGCCGGGCGCGGCGACAAGAAGCGCGAGAAGCACAAGGAGGGCCGGCAGAAGCGGTGCCGTGCCGCGGCGTATCATGCGGGCAACATCCGGTTTGAGTGCGCGCCCAGCATGGGGGGAGGTCCGGGCCGGGGCAAGCCCGGCCCGGTCACGATCCGGCTATCCGCCCAGGCTCCACCAACCGCGCCGTTTGGGCGGCGCGGGCGTGGCCGGCCCGGCAGTCTCGGCGGCGCCGACCGGCTCTGGCACACGCTCGGCCGGCGCTTCGTCCTCGGTCTTGGCGTTGCTGGCCGCTATGGGCTCGGGCGTCGCAGAGGGCTCCGCCGCTGCGGGCGGCTCTGACCGTTGCCGTTGCCGGCGCAGGGGCGTCGGGCGCCGCGCCATGCATCGGTCGATGCGGCGGCGGCGGGCGGCGCCTCGGCCGGCTTCGCCTCGGCGGTCTTGCGCGGCTTGCGCGTCCGGGTGCGGCGCGGCGGCTTGGCCTCTTCGGCCGTCGTGGCGGTGTCGTCTGCCGGCGCGTCGACCACGGCCGGCGCGGCCGTTGCCGCTTCCTCGGTCTCGGCCGGTTCGTCGTCTGCGTCGGCGGTGTCCGGGTTCTGCGTATCCTCCGCCGTCTTCTTGCGACCGCGGCCGCCGCGCCGCCGCCGGCGCTTTTTCTTCTTCGGCTGATCGTCGTCCTCGGCCCCGGTATCGGTATCGGTATCGGCTTCCGCGACGGTCTCCTCCGGCTCGGGGGCGTCATCGTCGACCATCGCGGCATCGGCCGACACCACCGGCGCGGTTTCGATCGGCCGCGTCGCGGTCTTGAACCGTTCAATCGAATGGTCGGGGCTGATCATGCCGGCATCGGCCTCCACCCGGACCGAAATCCCGTAGCGTGCCTCGATCCGCGCGATATGCGCCCGTTTCTGATTGATCAGATAGTTCGCCACCGCGACCGGCGCCCGAACCAGAATCTCGCGCGCGCGGCCGCGCACGCCCTCCTCCTCGATCTGGCGCAGAATCGACAGCGCCACCGAATCGTTCGACCGGATCAGCCCGGTGCCATGGCAATGCGGGCAAGGCGCGGTCGAGGCTTCCAAGCATGCCGGGACGCAACCGTTGCCGGCTCATCTCCAGCAGGCCAAAGCCCGATATCTTGCCGATCTGGATACGGGCGCGGTCGGTCTTGAGCTTGTCCTTCAGCCGCTTCTCGACGGCGGTGTTGTTGCGGCGCTCGTCCATGTCGATGAAGTCGATCACGATCAGCCCGGCGAGGTCGCGCAGCCGAAGCTGGCGGGCAACCTCGTCGGCCGCCTCCAGATTGGTCTTGAACGCGGTCTCCTCGATCGAGCCTTCCTTGGTCGCCCGGCCCGAGTTCACGTCGATGGCGACCAGCGCCTCGGTGATCCCGATCACGATGTAGCCGCCCGATTTCAGCTGCACGGTCGGGTTGAACATCGACGACAGATAGCTTTCGACCTGATAGCGCGCGAACAGCGGCAGCGGATCGGCGTAGTGCTGCACGTTCTTGGCGTGGCTCGGCATCAGCATCTTCATGAAGTCCTTGGCCAGCCGATAGCCGGCATCGCCCTCGACCAGGACCTCGTCGATGTCGCGCGCGTAAAGATCGCGGATCGCCCGCTTGATCAGGTTGCCTTCCTCGTAGATCTGCGCCGGCGCGATGGATTTCAGTGTCAGGTCGCGGATCTGCTCCCACAGGCGCAACAGGTATTCGTAGTCGCGCTTGATCTCGGCCCGGGTGCGTTCGGCCCCGGCGGTGCGGATGATCAGCCCCGCGCCCTCGGGCACTTCGATTTCGCCGGCGATATCCTTGAGCTTCTTGCGATGGGTGGCGTTGGTGATCTTGCGCGAAATGCCGCCACCCCGCGCGGTGTTGGGCATCAGCACGCAGTACCGCCCGGCCAGCGACAGATAGGTCGTCAGCGCCGCGCCCTTGGTGCCGCGCTCCTCCTTGACCACCTGAACCAGAAGGATCTGGCGAACCTTGATCACCTCGCTGATCTTGTAGCGCCGGGTGCGCACCTTGCGGGGGCGGCGGATATCCTCGTCCATATCCTCGGCCGCGACGCTTTCGATGCCCTCGCCCTCGGCCGGTTTCGGCGTTACGCTTTCGTCGGCGTCATCCTCGGCCGGGGCCGCTTGGGCGTCGGGGTCCTCGGCCGCCGGCGTGCCCTCGGGCTCGACCACGGTCATCGAGGCCGGCGCGGCCGAATCGGCGGCGCCCTGCGCGATTTCAGCCGTGGGCGTGCCGGTGCTTTCCGCGGCGGCGGGTTTCCGGCGCCGCCGGGTGCGGCCGGATTTCGGCGCCTCGGCCTCGGCCTCGGCGGCCTCTTCGCGGGTCAGGCGGTTTTCCTCGGCGATCAACGCCTCGCGGTCCTCGACCGGGATCTGATAGTAGTCCGGGTGGATTTCCGAAAACGCCAGAAACCCGTGCCGGTTGCCGCCATAGTCGACAAAGGCGGCCTGCAGCGAGGGTTCGACCCGGGTTACCTTGGCCAGGTAGATGTTGCCGGCGATCTGCCGCTTGTTGACGGTCTCGAAATCGAACTCGTCGACCTTGGTGCCGTCGACCACCACAACGCGGGTCTCCTCCGCGTGGGTGGCATCGATGAGCATTTTTCTTGGCATGTGATTCCATAGCAGCGCCGCGCCCGCATCCGACCGTGGCCGGGGGGCGCGAAGGCTGTCCTTGTCCGTGCGATGACGGCGGCAACAGGACGGCGTCGGCCGGCGATTGCCGCCGTTTCCGCCATTTCGTGCCTGTCGCCTGTCATCGCGATCCTTGACTGTGAGGCGCGTCTGCGCCCGGTGACTGCACGCCCGTTCCGGGCGCGGGGCCTTTGTCGCCCGCTCATCTGCCCGTTTCACCTGGCCCGAAGGGCCGGCGCGGGCAGCGAATTCTGGGGACCGCCGCATCGCGACGGGAGCCTGACCCTATGTAGGGGCAGTCGGGGCACATTGACAATCACGTTTTTGGCCGGTGTCTTTGACGCCCGCCGCGACCGCCCATATAAGGAACGCAGCGGCGGAGGCGGATGTGATCCGGGCAATACTCTCACTTCTGGGGTTCATATTCAGCTGGCTGACGCTGGGGGTCGTGGCGATCGCACTGGGCGTCGGCGCGATTCTGTGGGTCTACGCGCGCGGCCTGCCCGATCACGAGCAGCTGGCCAACTACACCCCGCCCACGATCAGCCGCATCTATTCCTCCGAGGGGCGCCTGATCGACGAATTCGCCCGCGAACGCAGGCTTTTCGTGCCGGCAGCGGACATCCCCGACCGGGTCAAGCACGCCTTCATCGCGGCCGAGGACCAGAACTTCTACACCCATCAGGGGTATGATCCGCGCGGCATCGCCGCGGCGCTCCGCGATGCGATCGTGACGCGCGGCGAAACCCTGCGCGGCGCCTCGACGATCACCCAGCAGGTGATGAAGAACTTCCTGCTGTCGGGCGATCGCACCGGCGAACGCAAGGTCAAGGAGATCATCCTGGCTGCGCGGATCGAACAGACGCTGTCGAAGGACGACATCCTCGAGTTGTATCTCAACGAGATCTTCCTCGGACAGAACTCGTTCGGCGTCGCCGCCGCGGCGCGCACCTATTTCAACAAGACCCTCGAAGAGCTGACGATACCGGAGGCCGCCTATCTGGCGGCGCTGCCCAAGGCGCCGTCGGATTACCACCCGGTCCGGCAGCACGAGGCCGCGCTCGACCGGCGGGCCTATGTGCTGGGCCGCATGTTCGAGGATGGCTACATCACCGAATTCGAGTATCTGACGGCAAGCGCCGCGCCGCTGGAAACCGTCCAGTCGGGCGAGATCGAAAGCGCCCGCGCTTCGCGACCGCCGCGCGACCATTTCACCGACGAGATTCGCCGCCAGTTCACCGAGACGTTGCGGGGCGATCTGCCGGGCATCGAATCCGAAGAGGATTTCTTCACCGGCGGCCTGTCGATCCGCGCCACCATGGACCCGGTCCTGCAGGACGTCGCGGCGGCAGCGCTGCGCGAGGGGCTCGAATCCTATGACCGGGGCCGGGGGCGCTGGCACGGGGTGCGCGCCACCCTCGAGCCCGAGCAGCTGGCCGACGAAGCGGCCTGGCGCGACGCGCTGTCGGGCACCGTGTTTCCCCGCGACATCGCAGGCTGGCAGGTTGCGGTGATCCTGGGCTTCGACGGGGCGGATGCGCTGGTCGGGGTCGAAGGCACCAACAGCTCTGCGGCCAACCGGATCCCCGCCGACGATGTCGCCTGGGCGCGCGCCGACAGTCTGGACGAATTGGTCGATCGCGGCGACATCGTCCATGTCCAGGCGGTCCGCGACGCGGATGGCACGCTGCAGCACTGGTCGTTGCGCCAGATACCCCGGGTTCAGGGCGCGTTCATGGCGATGGACGTGCACACCGGCCGCGTGCTGGCCATGCAGGGCGGGTTTTCCTGGCAGGCGTCGTCGTTCAACCGTGCCACCCAGGCCGACCGCCAACCCGGCTCGGCGTTCAAGCCGTTCGTCTATGCCGCCGCGCTCGATTCGGGCTATTCGCCCGCGACCATCGTCGTCGACGCGCCGATCGAGGTGGCCACCGCCGACGGCATCTGGCGGCCGAAGAACGCCTCGAACCGCTTTTACGGCCCGGCGCCCTTGCGCACCGGCATCGAACGGTCGCGCAACCTGATGACGGTCCGGCTGGCCCGCGATCTGGGCATGCAGACCGTCGCACATTATGCCGAGCGGTTTGGCGTCTATGACGAGATGGGCACCTATCTGGCCAATGCGCTCGGCTCCGAAGAGACCACCCTGTTCCGGATGGTCGCGGCCTATGCGATGTTCGCCAATGGCGGCGAGCGGGTCGAGCCGACGCTGGTCGACCGCATTCAGGATCGCTATGGCAACACCATCTACCGGCACGACCGGCGCGAGTGCATCGATTGCGACGCGTTCGCGCTGCCCGATGGCTGGGGGCCGCGCATCCGGTCGTCTCGCGAACGGGTGATCGATCCGATCACCGCCTATCAGCTGACCTCGATGCTGCGCGGCGTGGTCGAACGCGGCACGGCGGCGGGCCGGGTCGATCTGGGCGTGCCGACGGCCGGCAAGACCGGCACCACCAACGACGCCAAGGATGTGTGGTTCGTGGGCTTCACGTCGAACATCGTCGCCGGCTGCTATATGGGCTATGACGAGCCCACGCCGATGGGCAGCGGGGCCTATGGCGGCACGCTGTGCGCGCCGGTCTTCAACACCTTCATGCAAGAGGCGGTGGCCCGCTATGGCGGCGGCCGGTTCGAGGTGCCGCCGGGCGGCGTCTTTGCCAAGATCGACCGTGGCAGCGGCCGGCGTCTGCCGGACAATGCCAGCGGCGCCTCGGTGGTGACCGAATACTTCCGCGACGACGGCATGCAGCTGGCCCTGGTCGGTCAGGTGATGGGCAGCGTGATCGACGGCGGCTATGCCATGGGATCGGACCTGCCGCTGTTTGCCGAGGGCCAGCACGATAGCGGACCGGTCGCCGAAGTGACCACATCGACCGGGCGCGAGGTGGTGCTGCCGCCGAAGCCCTCGGCCGGCGCGCTGGGCTCCGGCGGGCTGTACTGAACCGGCCGGGCGCGCCGCAACGCGCGCCCAGGCTTGCCGGGCATGGCGCCACGGTCTATCACCCCGCCCTGCCGAAACGAAGCACGGGACGCCCATGCGCGCCGAAGCCCAGAACGCCGCCGAAGCGGTTCGCAAGTCGCTCGACCTTCTCAAGCAAAGGCTGGGCTGGGACACCGCCCGCCATCGGCTGGAGGAGTTCGATGCGATGGTCGAGGATCCCGCGCTGTGGGACGACCCCGAGCGCGCGCAGAAGCTGATGCGCGACCGCCAGGCGCTGATCGACGCGGTCGCCACGGCAGAGGGGATCGAGCGCGAATTGACCGACCAGACCGAGATGATCGACCTGGCCGAGGCCGAGGACGACAGCGACATGGTGGCCGAGGCCGAGGCGGCGCTGAAGGCGCTTGCCGAACGCGCGGCGGCGAAGGAGATCGAGGCGCTGCTCGATGGCGAGGCGGACGCCAACGACACCTGGCTGGAGATCAACGCCGGCGCGGGCGGCACCGAAAGCTGCGACTGGGCGGCGATGCTGGCGCGGATGTATGTCCGCTGGGCCGAGGCCAGGGGCTACAAGGTCGAGCTGACGGCCGAAAGCGCGGGCGAGGAAGCCGGAATCAAATCGGCCACCTATCGGGTGTCCGGCCACAACGCCTATGGCTGGCTGAAATCGGAATCGGGGGTGCACCGGCTGGTCCGCATCTCGCCCTATGACAGTTCGGCGCGGCGCCATACCTCCTTTGCGTCGGTCTGGGTCTACCCGGTGGTCGACGAGAATATCGAGGTCGAGGTGAACCCGGCCGATCTGCGGGTCGACACCTATCGCTCGTCGGGCGCCGGCGGCCAGCATGTGAACACCACCGATTCGGCGGTGCGGATCACCCATCTGCCGACCGGCATCGTGGTCACCAGTTCCGAGAAATCGCAGCACCAGAACCGCGCCATCGCCATGGCGGCGCTGAAATCGCGGCTTTACGAGATGGAGTTGCGCCGCCGCACCGAATCGATCCAGGAGGCGCATGAGGCCAAGGGCGAGGCCGGCTGGGGCAACCAGATCCGGTCCTATGTCCTGCAGCCCTATCAGATGGTGAAGGATTTGCGCACCGGGCATGAGACATCGGACACTTCGGGTGTGCTCGACGGCGATCTCGGACGGGTTCATGGCTGCGACCCTGGCGCGCGATCTGGCGGGCAAGAGCCGGGACGAGGCGGAAGCCGGGCAATAACACCAACGGTCATTGATCTTGACCGTTATCCGCCTCCCCTCTGGGACAACCAATCTTGTCCTGTGCCATTGGCAGGGTTGGCGGTCGGGCAGGGCGACAGGCGGCGCCGGACCGGGAAAGGCGGTGCATGATGGATATTTTCGCTGCTGGAGGCCGGCGCGCTGCTGGCGGCGCTGCGCGGCGGCGAGGTGTCGGCCGCGGCTGTGATGGCGGCGACGCTCGACCGGATCGCTGCCCGCAACCCCGCGATCAACGCCATCGTCTCGCTTCTCGACCGCGACACGCTGATGGCGGCGACGGCGCGCGCCGATGCGGTGCCGGTGGCAGATCGGGGCGCCTTGCACGGGCTGCCGATGGCGGTGAAGGACATGGTGGCGACGGCGGGCATCCGCAGCACCATGGGCTCGCCGCTTTATGCCGACCATATCCCAGACCGCGACGATCTGCTGGCCGCACGGTTGCGCGGCGCCGGCGCGATCCTGATCGGCAAGACCAATGTGCCCGAATTCGGCCTTGGCTCGCAAAGCTTCAACCCGGTCTTCGGCGCCACCCGCAACCCCTATGACCCGACCCGCACCGCCGGCGGGTCCTCGGGCGGCGCGGCAGCGGCGCTGGCCGCCGGGATGCTGTGGCTGGCCGACGGGTCGGACATGATGGGCAGCCTGCGCAACCCGGCGGGCTGGAACAATGCCTACAGCCTGCGCCCGTCCTGGGGCGTGGTCCCGGCCGATGCCCATCGGGCGAGATGTTCCTGCACGCAGCTGTCGACCGACGGGCCGATGGCGCGCTGCCCCGCCGACCTGGCGCTGCTGCTGGGGGTTCTGGCCGGTCCCGACCCGCGCATGCCGCATACGCGGCCGCTGCCGCCCGCCCCGCTGGCGGCAGATGTGACGGGCCGCCGGATCGGCTGGCTGGCCGATTGGGGCGGCGCCTGGCCGATGGAGGACGGCATTCTGGAAACCTGCGCCGCGGCGTTGGAGAGCTTTGCGGCGCTTGGCTGCACGGTGGAGGAACTGGCGCCGCCCTTCTCGCACGATGCGCTGTGGGAAAGCTGGACCGTGCTGCGCCAGTTTGCGGTGGCCGGACGGCTGGGCGCGGCCGATGACGACCCGGCGACGCGCGGCGCGCTGAAGCCCGAAGCGATCTGGGAAATCGAGGCCGGGCGCCGCCTGTCGGCTGCCGATATCCAGTCCGCAAGCCTGATCCGGTCGGACTGGTATCGCTGCCTGGCCGGGCTGGCCGAACGCCATGACGCGCTTGCCCTTCCCACCGCGCAGGTCTGGCCGTTCGACATCGACACGCGCTGGCCCGATCGCGTGGCCGGGGTGGCGATGGACACCTATCACCGCTGGATGGAGGTGGTGATCCCGGTCAGCCTGGCCGGGGCGCCGGCGGTCACCGTGCCGGCGGGGTTCGGCGCGGCGGGTCTGCCGATCGGGCTGCAGCTGTTCGCGTCGCGCGGCGGCGACATGGGGCTTTTGCAACTGGCCGAGGCCTATCACCGGGCGACCGGCTGGCCGCAACGCCGCCCGCCCGCCTTTGCCAGCGCCCCATGAGCAGGCGCATGCGCTTTCGCAAACCCTGCGCGGCGCGACCCGGCCTGCGCCGGCCCGCGCGGGGCGACAGGCGGATAACGGTCACGAACGATGTCCGTTCGGAAGCCGGTTGATTTGCGCACCGGACTTCGCATTGACTGGACCCGCGGTTCCAGCCACCGAGGACCAGGATGACCGACGCCCCCGCGCCTTCGCCGCCGCCCATCGTGCAGACCCTTGGCCCGGCCGATCTGCGGGCCGCGCTGGCCGCCGGCTGGCGCGACTATCGCGCCGCGCCCGTCTTCGGCCTGTTCTTTTCGGCCGTCTATGTGGCTGGCGGGCTGGTGCTGACGCTGACATTGGGGCGGGGCGGCAACCTGGTCTGGGCGCTGCCCTTCGCCGTCGGCTTTCCGCTGCTCGCCCCGTTTGCCGCGGTCGGGCTCTACGAGGTTTCGCGCCGGCTGGAAGCGGGTCAGCCGCTGGACTGGCGGCCGATCCTGGGCGTGGTCCTGGCGGAAAAGGACCGCCAGGTGCCATGGATGGCCTTCATCATCATCTTCCTGTTTCTCGTCTGGATATTTGTCGGCCACATGATCTTTGCCGTCTTCATGGGGCTGCAGCCGATGACCAACGTGTCGTCGTCGATGGAAATCTACCTGACGCCGAACGGGCTTGCCATGCTGGCGATGGGGTCGGTCGTCGGCGCCTTCTTCGCCTTCGTCCTTTATGCGGTCACGGTGGTCAGCCTGCCGCTGCTGCTCGACCGCGAGATCGATTTCGCCTCGGCGATGATCGCCAGCTTCTCGGTGGTGACGCGGAACTTCGCGACGATGACCGGCTGGGCCGCGCTGATCGCGGTGCTGCTGGCGATCGGCATGCTGCCCGGTTTTCTGGGCCTGTTCGTCGTTCTGCCGCTGTTGGGCCATGCCTCGTGGCATCTGTATCGCCGGGCCGTGGGCTTTGCCGACCGCCCGGCGGCGGGCTGATGGCGGCCGGCACGGGGCCCTATTGACAATAGCCATCGGCGACATAGCGCCCCGTATCCATGTGGATCGCGTTGCGCTCGCCGGCCGCGGCATCCGGCGACAGCACGACCGCGAACTTGTCGCAAGCGGCCTCGACGGCGCGCGACAGGGTCGGCCCCCAGCGCGGGCTGTCCCAGCCGCCGAAGACGCTGATCCGGGTGCCGTCGCGCAGGATGAAGGCCCCGACATCGATCGCCTTGCCGACGCCATGCAGGTGGTTGCGCTCTGCCGGCGGCCCGAAATCGAAGCTGCAATTGTAGCTTGACGAGATGCCAAGCCCGGCAAGGCCACCGCCCCAGTTCCGAAACGGCCGGCGCCCGCCATGGCTCAGCCATTCGTAGATCGTGCCGGCGGTCGGGCAATCGATCAGGGCCGGCGGGTCGAGCCGGATGCCGTCCACCTGCCACACCCGCACCGGCGCGGCGATGCCGCACCCGCGCGCATTCACGACCAGTGTCGGTTCGCCGCGGCCGAGGATCAGCGGGTTGCCGCACAGCGCGCGCAGGGTTTCGGTTTCGGGCCGCGCCGGCTCGGGTTCGACAAGCGCCGGTGCCTTTGCCGGGGTCGGCGTCTTGCCCTGGGGCACGGTCGTGACAGTGGCGGCGGGGGCCGGCACCGGCGACGGCGCGACCTCTGGGACCGGCGCGGGAACCGGGACGATGACGACCTCCGCCGGCGGCACCGTTTCGCCGGCCACATCCGGCACCACGATCGGCACCGAACTGGGGTCGGCCCCGGCCGGCGGCAGCGGCTGGCTGTCGACAGGTTCGACGATCAGCGGGGCGGGTGGGGCCAGCACGGGCCCGGGGTCGGGGCTGGCCAGGGCGTCGGGCGCGATCGGCCGGGCCGGTGGCGGCGTGCTGCCGTCCAGCACCGTCGCCCCGTTGTCAAGCGCCTCGATCCCCTCGACCGGTGGCGCCGCCCCGCCCGGCAGGGTGGCAAGCGGCACCATCGACGGGTCGGGCTCGACCGGTGGCCAGGGCGCGGCATCGGGTGCGGGCGTGTCGGTCGACGCGGTATCGGGTGAAGGCAACTCGGCCGGCGCGGCGTCGGGCGCGGGCGGTTCCGCCGAGGCGGTCTCCGGCCGGGCGGGCGGCGCCGCCTGGCCATCAAGCACCCGCGCCCCGTTGTCGAGATCCTCGACCAGAACGGGCGGCGCATCGATCAGCTCACCGATTTCGGGCCGGGGTTCCGGCCGGGGTTGCGCGGCGGCCGGTGCCACCGCCACGGCAAGCAGGCAAACCGCCAGGGTGACGCGGGCGCGCATCGCCGCGGCGTCACGGAACCGTCGGGACGCGGCCGAAATCCGGGGCGGCGGTGTCCTGCCCGGCCTCGATGATCCCGCGCCGGATTGCACGCGTGCGCGTGAAATAGTCATGCAGCATCTCCCCGTCGCCTGTTCGGATCGCGCGCTGCAACGCGAACAGCTCCTCGGTGAACCTGCCCAGAATATCCAGTGTCGCATCGCGGTTGGCAAGGAAGACGTCGCGCCACATGGTCGGGTCCGACGCCGCGATCCGGGTGAAATCCCGGAATCCCGCCGCCGAATAGTTGATCACCTCGGTATCGGTGACGCGGCGCAGGTCGTCCGCGACGCCGACCATGGTGTAGGCGATCAGATGCGGCGCATGGCTGGTCACCGCCAGAACCAGATCGTGGTGATCGGGGTCCATCAGATCGGTCCGCGCGCCCATCGCGTCCCACAGCCGGCGATACCGCGCCAGGGCGGTCGGGTCGATGTCGGGCGCCGGCGTCATCAGGCACCAGCGGTTGCGGAACAGCTCGGCAAACCCGGCCTGCGGCCCCGATTGCTCGGTCCCGGCAAGCGGATGGGCCGGGATCAGGTGCACACCTGCAGGCAGATGCGGCTGCAATGCATCGACCACGGCCCGCTTGACGGAGCCCACATCCGACAGCGTCGCGCCCGGGTCGAGCAGCGGCGCGATCCGGGCGGCGAGTTCCCCCATCGCGCCCACGGGCGTGCACAGCACCACCAGATCGGCGCCGCGCACCGCCGCCTCGGCGGTGTCGACCACCCGGTCGCACAGTCCCAGCGCGCGCGCGGTGTCGCGGGTTTCGGCCGACCGGGCGGTGCCCACGATTTCCCCGGCCAGACCGTCGCGGCGCATCGCCAACGCCATCGAGGAGGCGATCAGCCCCAGCCCGATCAGCGCGACCCGGTCGTAGATCGGATCGCTCACGCCGCGCCCCTGGCGGAGCGGAACCCCGCCATCGTGGCGGCGACGCGCCGGCACCCATCGGCATCGCCGACGGTGATGCGCAGCGCCTCGGGAAAGCCATAGCCGGTGACCCGGCGCGCCAGGATACCCTCGGCGCGCAGCGCGGCATCGGCGGCCGTCGCCTCGGCCGGGTCGGCAAATCGGGCAAGGACGAAATTGGCGTGGCTGTCGTCCACCGCCAGGCCCAGGCCGCGCAGGGCTTCGGCCAGCCAGGCGCGCCAGCGGGCGTTCTCGGCCCGGCACTGCGCCACCCAGCCGGTGTCGCGCATCGCCGCCTCGGCCGCGGCAAGCGCCGGGGACGACAGGTTGAACGGCCCCCTGACCCGGTTCAGCACATCCACCACATGGGCCGGCCCCAGCGCCCATCCCACGCGCAGCCCACCGAGCCCATGGATTTTCGAGAAGGTGCGCAGCATCACCACATCCTGGCGCGCGGTCACCAGCGCCGCGCCGCCATCATAGCCGTCGGCGAATTCCGCATAGGCGCCGTCGAGCACCAGAAGACAGGCCGTCGGCAGCCCCTCGGCCAGCCGCGCCAGCGCGTCGGGTTCGAGGAACGTGCCGGTCGGGTTGCCCGGATTGGCGATGAACACGATCCGGGTGCGGTCGTCGGCGCTGGCGATCAGCGCCGCGACATCGACCCGGCGGTCGCGTTCGGGCACCGATTGCGGCGTCGCCCCTGCCGCCTGGGCACCGATCCGATACATCGCAAATCCGTGCTGGGTGTGCAGCACCACATCGCCCGGCCCGGCATAGGCGTGGCAGAGCAGCGCGATCAGCTCGTCCGAACCGGCGCCACAGACGATCCGTGCGGGGTCGAGCCCATGCGTTTCGGCAATCGCCGCCCGCAGCGCGTCGTGCCCGCCCGAAGGGTAGCGTTCCAGCCGCTCGGCCTCGGCCAGATAGGCGGCCCGGGCCCTGGGCGACGGCCCCAGCGGGTTTTCGTTCGCGCTCAGCTTCAGGACCGCGCGGCCGTCGGGCAGGGCGGCTGCCCCGCCCTCATAGGGGGCGATGTCCAGAACACCGGGTTGCGGGAGGATCGGGGGCATGGGCGCTCCGCTGGCTGGCCGGCATCCCTTCTAGGCCAGCCGGGGGCAGGCGCGCAACACCGCGCCGCACGGGTGGGCGGCCAACGGTGGCGGACGCGGTCAGCCGGCAAGCCCGGCCAACGGGCCGCGCAGCCGATCCATGGCGGCAATCAGCGCCCGGGTGATCCCCGGTTCGGACAGGGCGTGCCCGGCCCGGTCGACGATCTGCAATTGCGCGGCAGGCCAGGCCGCGGCCAGCCGGACGGCGGCCGCCGGCGGGCAGATCATGTCGTAACGGCCCTGCACGATCACCCCGGGTATCCGGGCCAGCCGCGCCATCCGGTTCAGGATATGGCCGTCCTCGGCCAGAAAGCCGCGATGGGTGAAATAGTGGTTTTCCAGCCGGGCGAAGGCCCGTGCGTAATCCGCCGGGCTGTCGCGGCCGCCATCGCGATCCATGGTCGCCAGCGCGTTCTCCCACCCGACCCAGTGTCGTGCTGCGGTCAATGCGGCCGCCGCGTCGGCGCCGAACAGCACCCGGTGATAGCCCGCGATCGGGTCTGCCCGATCGGCCAGTGGCAAAGGGCGCAGGAAGCGCGCCCATTCCTCGGGCCAGAATTGCGCCGCGCCGCCGCGATAGAACCAGTCAAGCTCGGCATCGGTCATCAGAAAGACGCCGCGCAGGATCAGATGGGCGACGCGGTCGGGATGCTCCTGCGCATAAAGCAGCGCCAGCGTCGCCCCCCAGGACCCGCCGAACACGGCCCAGCGGTCGATTCCCAGCGTCTGGCGGATCGTCTCGATATCGGCCACCAGATGCCAGCTGGTATTGGCCTCGACGCTGGCATGGGGCCGCGACCGGCCACAGCCGCGCTGGTCGAACAGCACGATCCGATAGGCGGCTGGGTCGAAATAGCGCCGCATCGCCGGGCTGCAGCCACCGCCCG
>JAEPEX010000168.1_pt1 | contig 107752 bp, 102 predicted proteins | sample 9130951 | NCBI WGS metagenome assembly JAEPEX01 (sample SAMN17228542, study PRJNA684324) | microbial mat metagenome | biome: saline marsh[ENVO:00000054]; feature: microbial feature [ENVO:01000007], biofilm[ENVO:00002034], sulphate-reducing...; material: estuarine water... | reverse complement strand
GGGCTTCATGGTGGACCGGACGCGCAAGGAGTTTTCCGACGCCGACATCGCCCGCATCGCCGAGACTTACCACGCCTGGCGGCTGGGCGAGGGTTATGCCGACGTGCCGGGCTTCTGCAGATCTGCGAGCCTTGAGGAGATCCGCTCCCACGGCCACGTCCTGACCCCGGGCCGCTATGTGGGGGCCGAGGCGGCGGAGGAGGACGAGACGCCCTTTGTCGAACGCTTCGCGGCCTTACAGGGACAGCTTGAGACGCAGTTCGCCGAGGCCGAGGCACTGACGGCGACCATCCGGGCGCGGCTGGCGGGAGTTGGGTTGTGATGCGGCAGTCGGAATGGACGGTTGCTTCCTTCGGTAGCTGCGCAGATTTCCAAGAGGGCTACGTCAATCCGGCGCAGTCAGTCACGGGCTTATTTTGATGGTCCGATAAGCTGGCTAAGAGCGGTCGACCTAAACGACGGATTTGTAAATGAAACGAGCCGGACACTCTCTGTGGAAGGCTTCAAGAGCGCAGGGTAAGGCCGCGACACTCTTTCCTGCGGGCACACTCGCTATATCAAAGTCGGGCACGATTGGGCGCATAGGAATCTTGCAGCGAGAAATGTGCGGCAACCGAGCTGTCATCAATGTAAGGCCGCGCCCAGATCGTTTGGATGTCCGCTTCGCATTTTACTCCGATGCTGTTGGGCAGGCCACAAATCGAGCGCCTCGCAGAGGGTAGCGTTCAGAAGAATCTTTACGTATCGGCGCTTTCAAAGTTCAGTCTTTTTCTTCCCCCCCTCCCCGAACAACGCGCCATCGGCGCCACCCTCGGGCCCTGGATGACAAGATCGAGTTGAACCGGAAGATGAACGCCACGCTCGAGGCCATGGCGCGGGCGCTGTTCCGCGACTGGTTCGTCGACTTCGGCCCCACCCGCGCCAAGGCCGAAGGCCGCGCCCCCTACCTCTCCCCCGAACTCTGGCCCCTCTTCCCCGACCGCCTCGACGCCGAGGGCAAACCGGAGGGGTGGAAAATTGGAACCTTGGGAGCAGTCGCAACGGCGCGGAACGAGGGCGTCGATCCCTCCGCCATCAGCCCAGACACCCCCTACATTGGGCTTGAACATATGCCGCGCGGATCAATCGCGCTGAGCGACTGGGAGGGCGCAGGCAAGGTTTCGTCAAATAAAGCTGCTTTCGTGGCTGGCGACTTCCTGTTCGGCAAGCTGAGGCCCTACTTCCACAAGGTCGGGATCGCCCCGGTTACTGGCATCTGCTCGACCGACATCGTCGTCGTGCGCCCGAAGTCGCCGGCATGGGGTGGCTTTGTGATCGCCTGCATCTCGGACGAGGACTTCGTGGCCTACACCGACAAGACATCGACCGGCACGAAGATGCCTCGCACCAGCTGGGGGGTCATGGCAATGTATCCCGTAGCTCTGCCCTCATCGACCCTGGCAGGTGCCTTCAACGCGACCATTTCGCCAATGCTGGACCGCATCCGCGCGAACATTCACGAGTCCCGCACCCTCGCCCAGACCCGCGACCTCCTCCTGCCGCGCCTGATGTCGGGGGAATTGCGGGTGGCCGAGGCGGAACGGCTGGCGGAGGTGGCGCTGTGACCGAAGGGACTCACCAGGCGATGTGTTGCGTTTTCCGCAATCGAACTCTTGACGTGGGGGGCGAAGTGTCCACATATGCAGTCATATCTCCCTCGGTGCTTCGGTGCCGGGGCGCGCGGCGGCCCCTGTGGCCGCTGCTGCTTTTTCGGGGGTTCGCATGAGAACCCATGTCTACGTCGACGGCTACAACCTTTACTACGGTTGCCTGAAGCGGACACCACACAAGTGGTTGAACCTCCACGCACTTTGCACCGCTCTCATGCCGCGGAACGATATCCGGGCCATACGATATTTCACCGCTCAGGTCAGCGGCACCCCGCATGACCCCGACCAGCCCACCCGCCAGCAGACCTATTTCCGCGCCCTCCGCACGCTGCCGCAGGTCAGTATCCACCTCGGGCATTTCCTGACGCATGAGGTGACGATGCCCGATGCCGCCGACTGGCAGGGCGGGCGGTTCACCCCGCGCCGCGTGATGAAGACCGAGGAGAAGGGGTCCGACGTCAACATCGCCACGCATCTGCTGGTCGATGCCTTCGATGACGCTTTCGACGTGGCCGTGATCGTCAGCAACGACAGCGACCTGAAAGAGCCGATCTCGGTCGTCCGACGCAGGTTGGGCAAGACGATCGGCATCCTGAACCCGCAGGCGAAGGTGAGCCGGGCACTACAACCGCTTGCCCATTTCACAAAACCGATCAGGGCGGGTGCGCTCGCGAACGCCCAGTTTCCGGCAGTGATGCGCGATGCTCAGGGCCCGTTTCACAAGCCGCCACGGTGGTGAGGAGAGGCACGCGAGCATGGCAACCCTGTCCGAAGCCGAAGTCGAAGCCATCCTGCTCCAGCAGTTGCAGGGGCTGGGCTATGCCTGCCTGAACGACGCGGTTTCGGGCCCCGATGGCAGCGCGCCCGAGCGCGACGCCTATTCCGACACGATCCTGCCGCGCCGCCTGCGCGCCGCCGTCGCCCGGCTGAACCCCCACATCCCCGAGGACGCCCGCGAGGATGCGCTGCGTCGCGTGGTGGCGTCCGACCGCCCCTCGCTGATCGAGGAAAACCGCCGCCTGCACCGCGCCCTTGTCGAGGGTGTGCCGGTCGAGTTCCGCGCCGAGGATGGCACGATCCGCGGCGATGCCGTGCGCCTGCTGGACCCCGAGGACCGGCTGAACGACTGGCTGGCCATCGCCCAGTTCACCGTGACCGAGAACGGCCATAAGCGCCGCCCGGATGTGGTGGTGTTCTTGAACGGCCTGCCGGTCGGCGTGATCGAGGTGAAGAAGCCGGGGGCCGAGGCGGCCTCGCTGACTGCGGCCTTCAACCAGTTGCAGACCTACAAGGCGCAAGTCCCCTCGCTGTTTCGCGCCAATGCCGTGCTGGTCACGACCGACGGGATGCAGGCCCGCATCGGCTCGCTCACCGCCGATCAGGAACGCTTCATGCCCTGGCGCACGACCGATGGCGCAGACATAGCCCCCAAGGGCGCGCCGGAAATGTCGATGCTGATTGAAGGGGTGTTTCAGCGCGGGCGGCTGCTGTCGCTGATGCAGGATTTCACGGTGTTCGGCGACACCCCAAGCGGGATCGCCAAGATCATCGCGGGCTATCACCAGTTCCATGCCGTCAAGCGCGCGGTGGCCAGCACGGTCGAGGCCAGCCGTGGCGACGGCGACCGCAAGGCCGGGGTGATCTGGCACACGCAAGGCTCGGGCAAGAGCCTGCTCATGGCCTTCTATGCCGGGCAGTTGGTGCGCGAGCCGGCGATGGAGAACCCCACCATCGTGGTGATCACCGACCGCAACGACCTGGACGACCAGCTGTTCGCCACCTTCGCCATGTGCCGCGACCTGATCCGCCAGACCCCGGTGCAGGCCGACAGCCGCGAGGACCTGCAGCGCGCGCTGGCCCGGGCCTCGGGCGGGGTGGTGTTCACGACGATCCAGAAATTCGCCCCCGAGAAGGGCGAAGCCTATCCTATGCTGACCGACCGGCGGAACGTGGTGGTGATCGCGGACGAGGCCCACCGCAGCCAGTACGGGTTCAAGGCCCGGATCGAGAAGACCGGCGACATCGCCTATGGCTTTGCCAAGCACCTGCGCGATGCGCTGCCGAATGCGTCCTTCATCGGCTTCACCGGCACGCCGATCGAGAAGGACGATGTGAACACGCCCGCCGTCTTCGGTCACTACATCGACATCTACGACATCAGCCGCGCCGTCGAGGACGGGGCGACCGTCCCGATCTATTACGAAAGCCGGTTGGCGCGCATCGAACTGCCCGACGCTGAAAAGCCGAAGGTCGATGCCGAAATCGAGGAACTGACCGAGGACGAAGCCGTCAGCGAACAGGAACGGCTGAAGCGGAAATGGTCGACAGTCGAGGCGCTTGTCGGGGCCGATAAGCGGCTGCGCATGGTCGCCGAGGACCTTTTCGCCCATTTCGAAGCGCGCGTGCAGGCGATGGACGGCAAGGCCATGGTGGTCTGCATGAGCCGCCGCATCTGCGTCGAGCTTTACGACCAGATCGTTGCTCTGCGCCCGGACTGGCACTCTGACGATGATAACGCGGGGCTGGTGAAGATCGTGATGACCGGCGCGGCCTCGGACCCGGAAGCCTGGCAGCCCCACATCGGCGGCAAGGCTCGGCGCGACCTGCTGGCCAAGCGCGCCAAGGACCCCAAGGACCCACTCAAACTTGTGATCGTGCGCGACATGTGGCTGACCGGCTTCGATGCGCCCTCGATGCACACGATGTATATCGACAAGCCGATGCGCGGGCATGGGCTGATGCAGGCCATCGCCCGGGTGAACCGGGTGTTCCGCGACAAGCCGGCCGGGTTGATCGTCGATTACATCGGCATCGCCCAGAACCTGAAATCCGCGCTGGGCCAGTATTCGGCGGCAGATCAGAGCCAGGCCGGGATCGACGAGGCCGAGGCGGTGGCTGCGCTTCTGGAACGGCTCGACGTCGTGCGCGCCATGTTCCACGGCTTCGACTATGATCTGGGCCTCACTGGCACACCGCACGAACGCCTGGTCACCCTCGCGGCGGCGCTGGACTGGATCCTCGCGCGGCAGAACGAGGCCGCCCAGCGCGAAACCGACAAGGAGGCGAAGAAGGCCGCCCATCGGCGGTTTCAGGATGCGGTCCTCGCCTTGTCGAAGGCTTTCGCGCTCAGCTCGGCCAGCGACGCCGCCCGCGAGGTGCGCGACGAGGTGGGGTTCTTCCAGACGGTCCGTGCCGCAATGGTCAAGGCCGCCGACACCAGCGGCAGGTCGGCCGCCGAGCGCGACCTGGCGATCCGGCAGATCGTCAACGACGCCGTCGCCTCGACCGAGATCGTCGACATTCTCTCGGCCGCGGGTCTGTCTTCGCCGGATATCTCGATCCTGTCCGACGAGTTCCTGGCCGAGGTCGGGCAGATGGAGAAGAAGAACCTCGCCCTCGAGGCGCTGCGCAAGCTCCTTAACGACGAGATCAGGTCGCGTAGCCGATCGAACGTCATCGAGACACGGAAGTTCTCGGAGCGCCTCGAAGAGGCCATCGCCCGCTACCACACCAACGCGATCAGTACGGTCGAGGTGCTTCAGGAGTTGATCGCGCTGGCGAAGGACGTTCGCGAGGCGCGGAACCGGGGCGAGGAAACCGGCCTTTCACCAGAGGAAGTGGCCTTCTACGACGCGCTCGCTGAAAATGAGAGCGCCGTCGAGGTTCTGGGCAACGATCAGCTCAAGGTTATCGCACACGAGCTTCTCAAGGGGCTCCAGGCGAATGTCAGTGTCGACTGGGCGCATCGGGACAGTGCCCGCGCCCGGCTTCGCGTGCTGGTGAAGCGGATCCTGCGCAAGTACGGCTATCCACCGGATCTCGAGGACGCTGCGGTTCAGGGTGTCCTCGCGCAGGCAGAGGCGATCCTTTCGGAGGTTGTGCGCTGATGGTAGTCGCGAACCCAATGGGCGAACAGCTGACATTCGCTGCTGGCGCTTGCGGAGAGCGTGAATTCAGATTTTGCTCGGGCTGATGAAGACACCAACCCACAGGCTTCAGCGTGCTTCGGTCGGCTTGTTGGCGCTAAAGCAGATCGTTTGGAATGGGGTATCGATTGGAGGTTGCGCATGTTGGAAAGTGGTTCGCAGTGGCGGCGTTGGGACCTCCACATTCACACGCCGGACACGGCGCTGAACGACCAGTTCGGCGACTGGGATGAGTATCTGGCTGCCATAGAAGCGCAGACCGACGTCCGGGTAATCGGTGTGACAGACTACTTCTCGATCGCCAACTATAGCAGGCTCAAGGCGTTCAAGGAGGCCGGCCGCATCCCGGAAATCGACCTCCTGATACCCAATATCGAGTTCAGAATCTCTCCCCCAAACGACAGGGCGAGGGCTGTGAACATTCACCTGCTTGTCAGCCCCGATGATCACAACCATGAAGCGGAGATCAACAACGCCCTGGGTCGGTTGACTTGGACCTATAACAAGCGGAACTATTCTTGCCTGCCTGACCAGCTTCGCGCCTTTGGTCGTGCCTTTGATGCTACCGCCGCGGACGACCGCGCGGCGATGCGTGTCGGCGCGACACAGTTCAAGCCGGATTTCAGCGCACTGCGTGCCTGGTTCCACAAAGAACACTGGTTGCAGCAGAACGCCATAGTGGCCGTCTCCGCGGGCACCGATGGACTGTCGGGTTTCCTGAACGACGGCGGGTGGGCAGGACATCGCGAAGAGATAGCGCGCTTTAGCCGGATGCTCTTCTCGGGCAGGCCCGGCGAGCGCAACTTCTGGCTCGGGAAGCGCAGTCCTGATGACCTGGAGACGATAAAGAGGCTAGGCGGCTTCAAGCCCTGCATTCACGGGTCCGACGCGCACGATATCGCTCATTTGTTCCGCCCCGATGAGGAGCGATTTTGCTGGATCAAGGCGGACACCACCTTCGAGGGACTTCGGCAGCTGATCTACGAGCCCGAGGACAGAGTCTACATCGGCCCAACCCCTCCGGTCCTGTACGACGAAGCTCGCGTTATCCGTTCGATCAGGCTTTCCAGTTCCGGTGGATGGTTCGACGACATCGAAATCCCTCTGAACGCAGCGCTCGTATCCATCATCGGACAGAAGGGCTCGGGTAAATCCGCTCTGGCCGAACTGACCGCCTGCGCTGCCGGTAGCTGGGCGTCGAATGAATCGGGAAGTTTCATGCGGCGAGCGGGCGCGCACCTACAAGGCATGAACGTCGAACTGCTGTGGGGCGATGGCGATCCGAGCGCCGTGCGTATCGGTGACGACCTGCCGGATAACGGGCACGTTCGCTACCTTTCACAGAAATTCGTGGAGCGCCTCTGTTCCGACGATCATATTGGCGACGAACTGGTTCGCGAGATCGAAGCCGTCGTCTTTTCGTACCTCGATCCTTCCGACACGCTCAATGCATCCAGCTTTGACGAACTTCGTGCGCTCAGCACTGAGGGCATACGCGCAGAAGGCAACCGGCTGCGCGAAGATATCCAGCGACTGACCGCCGAAGAATGCACCTTGCGAGACAACGCTGCCAAGCTTGGCGAGAAGAGAGCGCGCATCAAGTCCCTGACTGAAGAGAAGGGCGGACTTGCCAAGCAGCTTCCTAAGCCCGCCACTGACGATGAGGCGAAGCATCAGGCAGATTTGCAGGCCAAGCGACTGGCCTTGGCGGCCGCCCAACAAGCGGCTGGAGAGGATAAGCAAAGGCTTCAGAAGATTAACGATATCAGGACCAAGGTCACCGCGTTCAAGGCGCAGATGGGGCGGTTCGCCAAAGAGATCGACACGCTTCTCGCAGAGGCCGGGATTCCAGAACGTGAGCGCGTGCATTTCCACCCTGCCTTTCCTGCCGATACAGAACCGCCCTTGGCTCGCCGCGAGACGGAACTGAACTCCGCAGTTTCACAGCGGCTTGGCGCTACAGAGAACCCCGCGGAAAATACGATCCGGTGGTTGCAGCAGCAGATAGCCGCCCTGGAAAAACAGGAGACTGCTGACAAAGCGCGGCAGGAGAGGATCAGGACGATTCAGGCTCGTCTCGCCGCTATCGAAACAGAACTAGAGCGCATCCATAGGGAGATCGCCCAGGTGGAAGGACCCCAGAAGGAGCGCAGGGAGGCCATACGATGCGAGCGTGTTGCTGCGTATGTCAGCTACTTTGACAACCTCAAGCTTGAGCAGCAGACATTGGCAAAGCTCTATGCCCCCGTTTCCGCACGACTTACCGGCGACGCAGCGACGAAGCAGGAGCAGGACCTTGAGTTTGCGATACGGTGGGTCGCCGATATCAAACAGTGGATCGAGCGAGGTAGCGTCCTGTTTGACCAGAGAAAGACCATCCCCTACGGCAATCTGAAAGGGCTCGAAGAAGCGGCGAACCGTATCCTTGCCCCCGCCTGGACGTCAGGCGAGTCAGACCAGATCGCTCCCGCAATGGAGGAGTTTCTCAGCGCATTTCGGGACAAGGACTTGCCGCCTGCAAAATACATGCGGGCAGGCGTCACCGTTCAGGACGTTTTCGACTGGCTCTACGAGGTTGAGCACGTACAACTTAGCTATGGCCTGAAATACAATGGTACCGACCTAGAAAACCTATCACCCGGCACCAAGGGCATTGTACTTCTGATCCTGTATCTGGGCATGGATGTAAAGGACACTCGTCCATTGATCGTCGATCAACCGGATGAAAATCTCGACAACGAGTCGATCTATTCCTTGCTCACTTCATACTTCAAGTCAGCCAAGAAGCGGCGCCAGATTATCCTCATAACGCACAACCCCAACCTTGTGGTGAACACGGATTCTGAGCAAGTTATTGTCGCGAGCGCGGAGCGGCGCGATGACGGGCTCCCACATATCAGTTACCTTGCGGGCTCGCTAGAGAACAACGCGCCTGATGGCCAAGGCATCAGGCAGCGCGTATGCCGTATCCTTGAAGGTGGTTCTGATGCATTCCGGAAGCGGGAGATGCGCTATTCCCTAGTGAGAACTTAGCGATCTCCCCAACCGCCAACAGCGTAATTGTCATGATCGCGCAGACAGAATTACCTTGTCTCTTGAGCTTCGCTGGGTTTCGTTTTCGCGATGCCCTTCTGCAGCGGGTGGAGGCAGCCTACTCCTTCTATGGATCGCGGTGGGGCTCTGTCCGGTCAGCGATGAATAGCCGCTCTGGGCCGAACGCATTGCCCCCCTCCCATGGTTCCTCCCGGACCGAATCCGTATACGGGGGGGCTGAGCGCGGCAGTTTTCCAGCGCCTGGCCATTTCGCCGGGGAATCCACCTGGAAGCCACCTTCGCCCGCGCGCCCGAAATTCTGATTCGAGTTCAAACACTTATGTGACAGACCCGCTGCCGAGGTGGATTCCGTTCCGGAAGCCAGGGAAGCCACCTCCGGGGAAGCCAGGTGACCAGAAGCCATCGCGGGAAACCACTTCGTGAGAACCTGTTGAATCCACGTCGCTTTTCAGATTGACAGACCTGCCCCCTTGCCCTACCCCTTGATCATCGAAGAATTGCGCCCGCAGGAACTCCCTCGCGGGCGCTTTTCGTTTTCATCACCACATCCTGAGCCCCGCCCCATGGACCTGGTCTTTGCACCGAGCCAGATCGAGAGCTGGCCGATCGAGCGCCTGCGCCCCTATGCCCGCAATGCCAAGATGCACGGCGACGACCAGGTGGCAAAGATCGCCGCCAGCATGGCGAAGTTCGGCTGGACCGTCCCCTGCATGGTGGCCGACGATGGCGAGCTGATCGCGGGCCACGGCCGCGTGCTGGCCGCGACCATGCTTGGCCTGACCGAAGTGCCGGTGATCCGGCTCAGCCATCTCGACGAGCCGAGCGCCGGGCCTACCGGATCGCCGACAACAAACTGACCGAACTGGGCGAGTGGGACGAGGCCCTGCTGCGCGACGAGATCGCGGGGCTGCTGGCCGAGGATTTCGACCTGACGCTCCTGGGGATCAGCGACGATGATCTGGATGCCCTGCTGCGGGGTCCCGAGGCGCTGGGCGGCGATGGTCCGGTCGAGGGCGAGGACGATGTTCCGGACCTGCCGGTCACGCCGGTAACGGTGCCGGGCGACCTATGGCAGCTGGGCGGGCACCGGCTGATCTGCGGCGACAGCACATCGGCCGATGTGGTCGGGCGGCTGCTGGCCGATGTTCGCCCGCTGCTCATGGTGACCGACCCGCCCTATGGCGTGGAGTATGACCCCTCCTGGCGCAACCAGGCGGGCGCGGCCAGGACGAAACGCACCGGCAAGGTGCTGAACGACGACCGCGCCGACTGGCGCGAGGCATGGGCGCTTTTCCCCGGCGATGTGGCCTATGTCTGGCACGGCGCGCTGCATGCCGCGACCGTGGCCGACAGCCTGGTGGCCGCAGGCTTCGCCATCCGGTCGCAGATCATCTGGGCCAAGGACCGGCTGGTGCTCAGCCGCGGCGATTACCACTGGCAGCATGAGCCTTGCTGGTATGCCGTGCGCACCAGGGCAAGGGCCATTGGGCCGGAGACCGCAAACAGACAACGTTGTGGCAGATCTCGGGTCGCGATCAGGATGCCGACACAGTGCATGGCACGCAGAAGCCCGTCGAATGCATGCGGCGCCCGATCCTGAACAACTCGTCCCCTGGCCAGGCGGTCTATGAACCCTTCATGGGATCCGGCACGACGCTGATCGCGGCGGAAACCACCGGCCGGGTCTGCTACGGGATCGAATTGAACCCGGCCTATGTCGATGTCGCCATCGAACGCTGGCAATCTTTCACCGGCGAGGAGGCGGTGCTGGCGGAAACCGGCGAGAGTTTCGCCGCCCTGAAGGCGAAGAGGCTGGCTGCATGACGCATCATGTCCGCCCAAGCCAGATCGCGATCTGGCCGCTGGATCGGCTCAAGCCCTATGCGCGCAATGCCAAGACGCACGGCGCCGAACAGGTGGCGCGGATCGCCGCCAGCATGGCCGAGTTCGGCTGGACGGTGCCATGCCTTGTCGCGGCTGATGGCGAGTTGATCGCGGGCCATGGCCGCGTCCTGGCCGCCGCGCAGCTCGGCCTCGCTGAAGCACCGGTTATCGGTGCTGGGCCACCTCTCCGAGGCGCAGCGGCGAGCTTACCGGATCGCCGACAACAAGCTGACCGAGATGGGCGGGTGGGACGAGACGCTGTTGCTCGAGGAACTGCGCGGGCTGATGGCCGAGGACTTCGACCTCGGGCTGATCGGCATCCCCGAGGACGAACTGGATGCCCTGCTTCACGATGCCGACGACCGCGCGCCCATCGACGATGACACGGCGGACACCATCCCCGAGGCCCCAGCCGAGCCGATCACCCGGCCCGGCGACATCTGGGCGCTGGGCGATCACCGGCTGATCTGCGGCGATGCCACCGACCCGGCCGTGGTGGCGCGGCTGATGGACGGGGCGCAGGCGTCGCTGATGTTTACCTCGCCACCCTATGCCCAGCAGCGTGACTACGGCGCGGCGAAGGAGAAGGTGGGGGATTGGGATGCGCTGATGCAGGGCGTGTTCGCTGCAGCGCCGGTGACCGCCGATGCACAGCTGCTGGTCAATCTCGGCCTCGTCCATCGGGATGGCGAGTGGCTCCCGTATTGGGAGGGCTGGGTAGACTGGATGCGCGTGCAGGGTTGGCGGCGGTTCGGCTGGTACGTGTGGGACCAGGGGCCCGGCCTGCCTGGCGACTGGAACGGACGGCTGGCCCCGTCGCACGAGTTCATCTTCCACTTCAACCGCCAGCCCCGGCAGCCGAACAAGACGGTCGAGAGCAAGCACGCGGGCGAAACTCTCGGCGGCGGCGGGTTGCGCGGGCCGACGGCACGGTGCATCGCAAGACCGGCTTCGGCAACGCGATCCAGAGCCACCGCATCGCGGACAGCGTTTTCCGCATCATGCGCCACAAGGGCGGGCTGGGTGCCGCCGGATCGCATCCGGCCGTGTTTCCGGTGGCGCTGGTCGAGGCGGTGCTGGAGGCCTTCACCGATCCGGGCGAGCTGGTGTTCGAGCCCTTCTGCGGCTCGGGCACCCAGTTGATCGCCGCGGAACGCACCGGGCGGCGCTGCTGCGCGGTGGAACTGGACCCGGTCTATTGCGACGTCGCCGTGCGGCGGTGGGAGATGGCGACGGGGCGAGCAGCCAATCGCATCGTCATGGAGGAGGAAGCCCGGAAACCGGCGCGCCGGTCGAGGAAGCGCACATGACCCAGTCGCGCCGCATGTCGATGATCGAGGCGATCACCAATGTCGCGCTGGGCTACGCGCTGGCAGTGATCACGCAGATCATCGTGTTCCCCTCGTTCGGCCTGCACCCCAGCCCTGGCGAGAACCTTGCGCTGGGCGGGATCTTCACCGCGATCTCCCTGGTTCGTGGCTACGCCCTGCGCAGGCTGTTCGAGCGCTGGCGTGCGCCCTGAGCGGATCGCTGGCGTGACCATGCGCTGGCTGGTAACGTCGAGCCATGTCCGAAGGCTGGCAGCATATCGAGATCACCGATCATGGGACCATCGTTGTCCTGCGTCCGGTTTCGGACGAGGGACGGGCATGGCTCGAAGAGCATGTCGGCGAGCCGGGGCCGGGCGGGGTCTACAGCTGCGAGCCACGCATGGCGCGGGACATCCTGCAGGCGGCCGCCCGCGATCTGCTGTCCTGGCAATGAGCAACCGCCGCCCGGGCGGGGCGGCGGCACTGGGTGGCAGGTGTTGAGGGTTCAGGCGCTCAGCTTGTAGACGGTCCCCCTGCCCTCGACCTTCTCGGCCGTGACAGGCAGGCCAGCTTCTTCTTCAGCGCGCCGGAAATGGCCCCTCTGGCGGTGTGAGCTTGCCACGACGTCGCTTCGACGATCTCGGCGATGGACGCTCCCTCGGGGCGCTGCAGCAGCTCGATGATCTGCGCCTGCTTGGTGCCGGCGCGGATGGTGACGGGCTTTGGCGCGTCGGTTTCCCCGGTCGTCGGCGCAGGGTCCGCGTCCTTATTCGACTTCGCCTTCCGCACGCTGGCGACGGCGCTGGCTGCGACCGGCTCGATGCCGATGGCCTCCAGCCCGGCCTCGGTGGCGATCAGCGTGGTGCCGTGGCCATCGCCGGTCTCGCGCCAGAGCGGCTCGCCACGGCGCAGATCGGCATCGACCTCCTCCAGCCAACCGCGCGTGATCATCGCGGCCACGGCCTTCTGCGCGGCGGCGCCATGCAGGCCTTCGGGCAGCGGCATGGCCAGATTGCCGGGGCGGGTCGCGGCGCGGCTGAGGATGATGGTTTGGGCGTCGGTGAGTTTGGGCATCAGAGCGTCTCCGGGTCACGGCCGCGATCATCGCCGGCCTTCCACGACCCCAGGCCGCGCAGGCGCGCGGCGGGAGTTCCGGCGGTGCCGGAGATCAGCGGGCGTGTTCGCCCTCGCCGAAGGCGCTGTCGGTGATGCGCTTCAGGAGGCTGGCGTAGTGCTCCAGCGTGCCGACCATGGCCCAGCCGACCTCGTCGGGGTGGCAGTCGAAATGGTCGTCGCTGAGCTCCTGAAGGCGGGCGAGCATCTCGTCGATCTCGGCCTTCTTGCCGATGAAGGCGGCGAGCGCCGCCTCCCGGTTGCGGCGCGCCTTCTCGGCGCGAAGTTCATGGCGCGGGGTGGTAATGGGGTTGAGGCGGGTCATCGGGGTGGCTCCGTGGTGAGTTGCATCGTTTCCGTGAGACAACCATCGCTCCGGCGCGACGATTATCGTAGGCAAATCAGAGCAATAGGATTGCTATCTGATCGCGCGGCAGATCATGCGATGCGATCCGGCTCGGTCAGCGCCGCCTGTTCCGCCTCGTGGCGCTGGGCGGCATCGGGCGGGTCGCGGCGGGCGTTGACCAAGGCCACGAACAGCACGCGGGCGACGGCGGCGACCTCATCCGCTCCGGCGCTGGTCAGGTCGGCGTCATGGATCGCGATGGCCTCACCCAGATCGGTCAGGGCATAGAGCGTCGCGAATTCCGCCTCGGGCGGGTCGCAGGTGATCGTGTCGCGGTCGTGCTCGGACACGGCGACGCTGCGGCAGAAGCGCAGATCGAAGCCGACGGCACATTCGCGGCGGATCAGGTCGTCGAGGGTCTCGCCCTCGGTCAGGCAGTTGAAGGATTGCGTCATGATGGGGGCTCCTCGGGCTGCGCGGCTTCGGGATCCAGTTCGATCCACGCCCCGTCCTGCCAGACGTAGAGATGGCAGAGTTCGCGGGTCGGACGCGACAGGATCGGCGGCTCGCGGGGCGGATCGAAGCAGTCGAGCTCGTCGGCCCGGACCTGCCGGATTTCCTTCGCGGCGAGGAGGTCCTCGGGCGTCCACGGGGCCAATGCGGGCAGCATGTGCGAGGGATAGCCATCGAAATGGCAGTAGACATGGGCCCATTGTTCGGGCCCGATCTGGATGGCGATCTGTGCGCGGGTGCTCATGGTCGCGCCCTCAGATCAGCTGCAAGCTCGCCAGCATGGTGCTGGCAGCGGCGAGCTGGGTGGTCGGCAGCTCGATCTTGATGTGCGAGATCACGTCCGAGGCCTCGGCCGTGATCCCCTCGTCGCGCAGCGCGGCCTCGATCATGCGGGCGGCAGCGTCGGGGTCCTTCAGGTTCAGCGGGTCCGGCAGCGCCGCGCAATCGATGCGGATGGTGGTGATGGCCGTCATGTCGTGTCCTATCAGGGTTGGGCGTCAGTGGGAGCGGTTGCCACGCCCGCGCGGCGCCCGGCCTCGAAGGCGTCCTCGAGCGCGGCGCGGATGGCCCAGACGGCGACATCGTGGAAATCCAGCCGGTCCCAGTTCCGGGTCTCGAGCGTCTCGATGCGGAACTGGCGCCGGGCGATCTCGAGCAGCCGGGCGTCGCGGGCGGCGTTGGGCTCTGCGGGTTTGCGGGGGCGCGCCATGCTCAGTCCTCCCAGCGGTGTTCGGGGTAGGTCGTGCGCGCGCGGGCTTCCTCGCGCATCATCTCCTGGGCGCGGGCCATCTCGACCATCCCGTCCTCCTGGCTCATCCGCCCCGACATGACCTCGTCCATCACCCAGTTCATCCGTTCCTGCGCGGGCTGGTGTGGTCGCGCCACCCCTCGCTCATCGAGCTGTGCCCCATTCTTTCCTGTGCGCGCATGGCTCTCTCCGATCCTTGTCTGGCGGGGCGCGATGCACCCGCTTGCGTAGGATCAGACTCGCTCTATCCGGGAGTGTAATCAACTGAATAAGCAGAGCATTTCCGTTTAATTTCAACATCTTGAGGATCATCACGGCGCCATGGAAGGCATGTCCGAACGCGCCTATGCCGCCCATTCTGGCCTCTCGCGTGGGGCGGTGCAGAAGGCGCGCAAGAACGGGCGGCTGGTGCTCTTCGCCGACGGGTCGATCAACGCCGCCGCCTCGGATACGCGGCGCGGGGTGATGACCGATCCCGACCAGCAGATGCGGTCTCGGGGCAGCACGGGTGACGGTGCCGTTTCCGGCCCGGGTGACAGCACCTCCTATCTGAAGGCCCGTACGGCGCTGACGGTCTACCAGGCGCAGGAACGGCAACTGTCGATCCAGAAGAAGAAGGGCGTGCTGGTCGACCGCGCGCGGGCCGAGACACTGGTGTTCCGCCTCGCGCGTCAGGAGCGCGATACATGGGTCACCTGGCCCACCCGCGTGGCCGCACTGATGGCCGCGCAATTGTCCGCAGAGATGGAGAAGGCATCGGGGGTGCCCGTGACGATCGAGACTGCGATCCTGCAGAGGGTGCTGGAAACCCATGTCCGAGAGCAGCTCGACGCCCTCGCCGACCTCCGGGTCAGCCTCGCATGAAGGAGAAGATGGACACGATCTGACCGAAGACCTCGATCTCGGCTTTGACGGGGCCGAAGACGTCCTGCGCGCTTGGCGGCGGGGGATGCGGCCGGACGCCGATCTCACCGTCTCGGAATGGGCCGATGCGCATCGCTGGCTCAGCTCGCGCGCGTCGGCCGAGCCCGGACGGTATCGCACCGCGCGCACGCCTTATCTGCGTGCGATCATGGATGCGCTGTCGCCCAGCCATCCGGCGCAGCGGATTTCGTTCATGAAGGCCGCACAGGTGGGCGCGACCGAGGCCGGGAACAACTGGATCGGCTTCGTCATCCACCATGCGCCGGGGCCGATGCTGGCGGTGCTGCCCACGGTCGAGATGGCAAAGCGCACCTCGCGCGGCCGGATCGACCCGCTGATCGAGGACAGCCCGGCCCTGAAGGAACGGGTCAGCCCGGCGCGCTCGCGGGATGCCGGCAACTCCATGCTGTCCAAGGAATTCCCCGGCGGCATCCTGGTGCTGACCGGGGCGAACAGCGCGACCGGCCTGCGGTCGATGCCCGCGCGCTACGTGTTCCTCGACGAGGCCGACGCCTATCCGGCCTCGGCCGACGAGGAGGGCGATCCGGTCACACTGGCCGAGGCGCGCACCACCACCTTCGCGCACCGGCGCAAGGTGTTCATGGTCTCGACGCCCACGATCCGGGGGCTGTCGCGCATCGAGCGGGAGTTTGAGGCCAGCGACCAGCGGCGCTACTTCGTGCCCTGCCCGCATTGTGGCCACCGCCAATGGCTGCAGTTCGAGCGCCTGCGCTGGGCGAAGGGACGACCGGAAACGGCGGCCTATCACTGCGAGGGGTGCGAGCGGCCCATCGCCGAGCACCACAAGACGGAGATGCTGGCGCGGGGCGAATGGCGAGCGATGGCTGTGAGCGCGGATCCGACCGCCATCGGCTTCCATCTCTCGGCGCTCTATTCGCCCATCGGCTGGAAGAGCTGGGAGCAGATCGCGCGGGACTGGCTGGCCGCACAGGGCTCGGACGAGATGCTGCGCGCTGCGCGCAACACGCTGCTGGGCGAGACCTGGATCGAGAGCGGCGAAGCCCCGGAATGGCAGCGGCTGGCGGATCGGCGCGTGGCCTTCCCGGCACAGATCCCCGCGGCTGGGCTGTTCCTGACCGCGGGCGCCGATGTGCAGAAGGACCGGATCGAGGTCGATGTCTGGGCCTGGGGTCGTGGTCTCGAGAGCTGGCTGGTCGATCACATCGTCATCCCGGGCGGACCTGATGATCCGGCGTGCTGGGAGAAGCTGACCGCCCTGCTGAGCCAGACATGGCAGCACGAGAACGGCGCGTTCATGACGCTGGCGAAGCTCGCCATCGACACCGGATACGAGTCCGCCGCCGTCTATGCGTGGTCCCGCAAGCAGGGCATCGCGCAAGTCGCGCCCGTGAAAGGGCTCGAGGGGTTCAACCGAGCCACGCCCGTGTCGGGGCCGACCTTCGTCGATGCGACCGTGAATGGCCGCAAGCTGAAACGCGGGGCGCGGCTCTGGACCGTGGCCACGGCCACCTTCAAGGCCGAAACCTATCGCTATCTGCGCATCGAGCGGCCGTCAGATGAAGATCGCGCGCGGGGCACTCCCGATCCGGCCGGCACGATCCACCTGCCGGACTGGGCCGACAGCGAATGGCTCAAGCAACTCGTCGCCGAGCAGCTGGTCACCATCCGGGACCGGCGCGGCTATGCCCGGCAGGAATGGCAGAAGCTGCGCGAGCGCAACGAGGCGCTCGACGCCCGCATCTATGCCCGGGCTGCGGCATGGATCCTTGGCGCCGACCGCTTCGAGGAGCGGATGTGGCGGCAGCTGGAGAAGCAGGCCGGTGTGGAAACCGCCGTCGCGCAGCACGCCGCGCCCGAGAAACCAACCGTGCCCGAGGCCGGGCGCATCACCGGCCCCCGGCGGCGCGGCTGGAAGATCAGCACGCCCCGTTACATGGAATGACCGGAACCCCGATGACCCTCGATGATCTCAAGGCCCGCCACAGCGCGCTGCTGGCCGCGCGCTACAGTGGCACGCGCTCGGTCAGCTATGACGGCAAGAGCATCAACTATGGCTCGGACGCCGAGCTTGCCGCCGCCATTGCCGATATCGAGCGGCGGATCGCGGCGCTGGAACGGACCAATCGGCGCGTCTTGCGCCCCTTCGCCGTGAAGGATCTGTGATGAACTGGCGTCAGCGCCTCGGGGCCTTCATCGGCGGGTTCGATGCCGGCCAGCACCATCGCCGTCTGCGCGGCTTCCGGGCGACGCGCGCTCATGTCAACGCGCTCCTCGCCGCCGCGGGGCCTGACATCACCGCCCGCGCCCGTTGGCTGGTGCGCAACAACGGCTATGCGGTGAACGCGGTGGAAAGCTGGGCCGCCAACACGGTGGGCGAAGGGATCAAACCGATCTCCAAGATCGGGGATGCCGCACGCAAGGAGGAACTGCAGCGCCTCTGGCTCGCCTGGACCGACGAGGCGGATGGCGAGGGGCTGACCGATTTCTACGGGCTTCAGCGCCGCGCCGCCCGTGAGGTGTTCATCGCGGGCGAGGTGTTCTTCCGGATCCGGATGCGCCGCACGGGCGACGGGCTGACAGTCCCGCTGCAGCTCCAGATGCTGCCCGCCGAGATGCTGCCGCTGGAGCAGACCGGAACGGCCGCTAATGGGAACGCGATCCGCCAGGGGATCGAGTTCGACCGGATCGGCCGCCGCGTGGCCTATCACTTCCTGCGCCGCCATCCGAGCGACAGCACCGATCCGGGGCTGGCGGGTGAGGTGGTGCGGGTCCCGGCCGCCGAGGTGATCCACGTCATCGACCCGGTCGAGGGCGGCCAGCTGCGCGGCGTGTCGAAACTGGCCCCGGCCATCGTGAAGCTCTTCCTGCTCGATCAGTACGATGATGCCGAGCTCGACCGGAAGAAGGTCGCGGCGATGTATGCGATGTTCGTGACCTCCCCCGCGCCGGAGAACCCGCTGGGGCCTGCCGAGGACGAGGACGCCCCTGCAAGTGTGGAGCTCAGCCCGGGGCAGATCGTCCGCCTGAACCCCGGCGAGGATGTGACCGTCGGCCAGCCCGCCGACAGCGGCGCGACCTACGAGCCGTTCCAGTACCGCACGCTGCTACAAATCTCGGCCGCGCTGGGCATCCCCTACCCCTATCTCGCCAACGACATGGTGAAGGGGAACTTCTCGAACTCGCGTCTCGCCCTGATCGAATTCCGCCGTCGCGTCTCGGCCTGGCAGCATTCGGTGATGGTCTGGCAGCTGTGTCGGCCCGTTTATGCGCGCTGGATGGATGCCGCCGTGCTGTCCGGTGCGCTCACACTGCCTGGCTATGAGGCCAACCGCGCGCAGCTGCTCACTGCCGACTGGCTACCCACGAAATGGGACTGGGTCGATCCGCTGAAGGACGCCAATGCCGAGATCGCCCAGATCGAGGCCGGCCTGAAATCCCGCACGCAGGCCATCGCCGAGCGGGGCTACGACGCCGAGCAGGTCGACCGCGAGATCGCGGCGGAACGGGCCCGCGAACGGGCGCTGGGCCTCGACTTCCGTCGCCCCGGCTCCCCCGCGCAGGGCGTGCAGGCGCTACCGCAAAGCGACGACGACACCGACACAACCGATGACGCGGAAGACCGCCCGCGCCCAGACGAGGACCAGCCCTGATGCTCCACGCCCGGATTGCCGCGCGCGCCTTGAACACGCCGCTGCTGGTGGAACCCTCCAAGGCCATGGCGTTTCTGTCCGGTCTCGGGCCGCGCATTCTCGGGCGCAAGGTCGACCTGCCCGATGCCACTGGAGTGGTCGATACGCACAGCGCTGCCGCCCTGCCCGCGCGCGCCAGCATTCTCGCTGGCGGTCTGGCAGACAGCTATCGCCAGCATGGCGAGGCGCCCTACCCGGTGGTGGACGGCATTGCCGTGATCGAGATCGCGGGCGTGCTGATCCACCGGGGCGGCTGGATCGGGCAATCCTCGGGCCAGACCAGCTACGAGGGGATCGCGGCGCAGATCGAGGCGGCGGCCAGCGATCCGGCGGTGCGCGGCCTTGCATTGGAAATCGACAGTTTCGGGGGCGAAGTCGCCGGGGTCTTCGACCTCGCAGATCGCATTCGTGCTATCCGGGGCAGCAAGCCAGTCTGGGCTTTTGTTGCCGAGCACGCCTTCTCGGCGGGCTACGCCCTGGCCAGCCAGGCAGATCGGATCCTGCTGCCGCGCACCGGTGCGCTGGGCAGCATCGGTGTCGTTGTGCTCCATGCCGACCTCAGCGGCCAGCTCGATCAGGACGGGGTGCGCGTGACGCTGATCCACTCCGGCCGCCACAAGGTCGATGGCAATCCTTACCAGCCCCTGCCCGAGGGCGTGCGCGACGACATCCAGCGCGAGATCGATGTGCTGCGGTTCCTCTTCGCGGAGACCGTGGCCGCTGGCCGCGCCGGTCGGCTGAGCCAGGAGGCTGCGCTGGCGACCGAGGCGGCCACCTTCCGCAGGGCGGATGCCGTCGCCGCAGGCCTCGCCGATGAGGTCACCGATCTGACCCGAGGCTTTGCCGCCTTCCGGCAGATGCTGACCCGCACCCCGATCCTATCCCCCGCGCGCACGCGGCGCGCATCCCTTCCCCACCCCAGACAGGAGGCAATGATGGCCACCGAAAACGACAACGAGGACAGCCCGCAGGACGTGGGAGCAGACGTGACGGACGTCGAGGACGGTGAAACCGATGCCCCCGATGATCCGCCTGCCGCGCCTCCGGAACCATCCCAACCGCCTGCCGCCACGGCAGCTGCCCCCGCGCCGACCGCCCCGCAGGCGGGCAATCTGGCCGAGCTCTCGGCGCAGCTACGCGAGGCGGCGGCGGAGATCGCCGAGATCGCGGCGCAGTCGGGTCGCCTCGGTATCGCCATCGACGCGGCGAAGGCGCTCCGCGATGGCACCACCCCCGAGGCCCTGCGCCGCCTGGTGCTCGAGCGCGCCAGTGCGGCCGCAGATGCCCGCGACATCGTTGCCGCCCCGCGCTCGCCGGTCCTGCCGCTGGCGAAGGAAAGCCCCATCGTCGCCGCCGCGAAACGCGCCGCGGCATCGGGCAACCGGGCCTGACGACCGGCGGTCTCACACCGCCACACCTTGAAACCGCCCGTCCCTCACCCCCGCCGCATCCCTGCGGCGGGGTTTCGTCCCCTGCATCCCTGAGAAAGGCACCCCGCCATGACCGTCCTTCACCAGCCCGCCACGATGAGCGATGTCCTCAAGTACGAGGTCAACCCGAACTACACCCGCGAGACCGTCACCCTGCTCGAGGGCACGAACTATCCGGTCGGCGCCGTGCTCGGGCGCATCACGGCAAGCGGCAAGTACAAGCTCGCCACCTCGGGCGGCTCCGACGGCGCGCAGACCGCGGCCGCCGTGCTGCTCTACGCGGTCGATGCCAGCGGCACCGACGCCATCGGCGTGGTGGTCGCGCGCGGCCCGGCGATCGTCTCGAAGGCCGCACTCGTCTTCGATGCCACCGTCGATGACGCACCGAAGACCGCCACGAAGCATGGCCAGCTGGCCGCGCTGGGCATCGTGCCGCGCGACACCGCCTGATCCGGCGGCGCGCGCAGCAAAGTCCTCCTCATTGCCCCACTTTCCCCGGAGTTCCCCATGACCATCACCCGCAACCCGTTCGACGCGGGCGGCTATTCGCTCGCCGAGATGACGCAGGCCATCAACATCCTGCCCAACCTCTACACCCGCCTCGGCCAGATCGGCCTCTTCCGCTTCGAGGGGGTCACCCAACGCTCCATCGTGATCGAGCAGCGCGAAGGCGTCCTCAGCCTCCTGCCTTCGGTCCCGCTGGGGGCCCCCGCCACCGTCGGCAACCGCGAGGCCCGCTCGATGCGCTCCTTCGCGCTGCCCTGGATCCCGCATGATGACGTGATCCTGCCCGCCGACATTCAGGGCATGCCCGCGCTGGGCGTCTCCGACGCCGCCGACCCGCTGGTCGAGGTCATGAACCGCAAGCTGACGCTCATGCGCCGCAAGCATGCCCAGACGCGGGAGTACATGGAGATGAACGCGCTCCGGGGCATCGTGAAGGACGGGGCGGGCACGACCCTCTACAACTACTTCACCGAATTCGGCCTCGACCAGATCTCGGTCGATTTCGTCTTCGGCACCGCAGGCACCAACATCCAGGGCAAGGTGCGCACCACGCTCCGCGCCATCGAGGACAATCTGCTGGGCGAGACCATGACCACCGCGCATGCGCTGGTCAGCTCCGAATTCTTCGACAAGCTGATCAGCCACCCGAAGACCGAAGACGCCTACAAGTTCTTCTCGGCCACCGGCGGCCAGCCCCTGCGCGAGGACATGCGCCGGGCGTTTCCCTTCGCAGGGATCCTCTTCGAGGAATACAACGGCTCGGTCACCCTCTCGAACGGCACGTCGGAACGGCTGATCCCCACCGGCGAAGGCATCGCCTTCCCGCTCGGGACCTTCGACACCTTCACCACCTATGGCGGGCCCGCAAACCTGCTGGAGACCGCCAATACGGTCGGCCTGCCGCTCTATGCCCGGCAGATGATGGACGCCAAGGGCCGCTGGATCGAACTCATGACCGAAGCTTCGATCCTGCCGGTCAACAAGCGCCCGCGCCTTGCCATCCGCCTGCACAGCTCGAACTGACGGGCGCGCGCATGTCGGTCTTTGCCGCCGCCATCGATAACCTGTTCGCCGACCCGAATATCGCCCGAGATGCAACCTACGTCGCGGACGGTGGCACCCCGGTTCTCGTCCGCGTGGTCACCCGCCGCGCGGATGAGGTCACCGGCTTCGGCGACGCGCGGCTCTGGTCCGAGACCACACGGGTCGATCTGCGCGTGGCCGAGGTGCCAGCCCCTCGCCCCGGCGACCGGATCGAGATCGAGGGCGAGGCCTTCCTCATCCAGGGCGAGCCGATGCGGGACAGGGAACGGCTGGTCTGGACCGTCGATCTGAGGCCGGCATGAAGTTGCAACTCGACATCACCCCTGACCTCGTCGCCATGATGGCCGCCGAGATCAAGGCCGGCGAGCGAGCCGTGAGCCAGGCGGTCAGCGAGGCTGGCAACAGCGTGAAATCCTCCTGGCGCACGCAGATCACCGGCGCCGGGCTGGGCCAGCGCCTGGCCAACACCATCCGCTCGGAGCGGTTCCCGAAAGGCAGACCCAGCCTCAGTGCGGCGGCTGTGGTCTGGTCCAAAGCCCCGGTGATCATCGGCGCCCATGACACCGGCCCTCTGATCCGCTCGCGCAACGGGTTCTGGCTGGCGATCCCCACGCCCGCCGCCGGGAAGTCCGCACGCGGTGGGCGCATCACCCCCGGCGAGTGGGAGCGGCGCTCGGGCCTGCGCCTGCGCTTCGTCTATCGCCGCACCGGCCCGAGCCTTCTAGTGGCCGAGGGGCGGCTGAATGCCCGCGGGCGCGCTGTCGCCAGCCGGTCGCGAACCGGCCGGGGCGTGACCACCGTGCCGATCTTCCTGCTCGTCCCGCAGGTGCAGCTCCGCAAGCGGCTGGACCTCGCTCGCGATGCAGCGCGGGCGCAGGAGGCGATCCCGGGCGCGATCGTTGCAAACTGGGTCGAAGGAAAGATCGGATGACACCCCGCGAAACCATCCTCTCGGCGCTGGCGGATCTGTTGCGCACGGTGCCGCATGTGCCGGTGCTGCGCAGCGAGGTGCTGCCCGAGCGCGTGCCCGCCGCTGGTTTGATGATCCTACGCGATGGCGATCCGGGTGAGCCTGGCGTCACGCTCTCGCCGCTGCGCTACCATTACCAGCACCGCGCCGAGATCGAGGCGGTCGTACAGGGCAATGATCGCGGCACGACCTTCGCCGCGCTTTGCGCCAGCATTGGCGCCGTCATTGCGGGCGACCGCACTCTGGGCGGCCGCTGCGACTGGATCGAGGCGGAGGCTCCGCGCCCAGTCGATCTGCCGGTCGAGGGCGCGGCCAGTCTGAAGGCCGCCGTGATCCCGGTGGTGCTGCACTATTCCACGGCTGATCCGCTGGCCTGATCCCGACAACCCGAGGAGAACACCATGGCACGAGCCCAGGGGGCGCGGGCGCTGATGGCGCTTGCGTTCGAGACAACCTATGGAACGCCGCCTGCCAGCGGTTTCACCCGCATGCCCTTCGCCAGCACCTCGCTCGGGGCAGAGCAGCCGCTGCTGAACTCGGAACTGCTCGGCTATGGCCGCGATCCGCTGGCGCCGATCAAGGACGCGGTCACGGCCGACGGTGATGTCGTCGTGCCGCTCGACGCCGAAGCCCTCGGCTTCTGGCTAAAGGCGGCGTTCGGCGCACCTACGACGACCGGCGCGGAAGCCCCGTACAGCCACGAGTTCCAGTCGGGCTCCTGGACGCTGCCCTCGATGTCCATCGAGACCGGCATGCCGGAGGTGCCGCGCTTTGCGATGTATTCCGGCTGCGTGCTCGACCAGATCACCTGGCAGATGCAGCGCTCGGGCCTGCTGACCGCAACGGCACGGCTGGTGGCGCAGGGCGAGACGGTGGGCACGACCACCAGCGCCGGGACACCCGCTGCGCTGGAGCTGAAGCGCTTCGGCCATTTCAACGGCGCGATCACGCGGAACGGCTCGGCCCTCGGCAACGTGGTCTCGGCCGAGATCACCTACGCCAACAACCTCGACCGGATCGAGACGATCCGCTCGGACGGTCGCATCGACGGGGCAGACCCGTCCATCGCGGCGCTCACCGGCCGGATCGAGGTGCGCTTCGCCGACCAGACGCTGGTGACGCAGGCGATCAACGGCGAGGCCTGCGAGATGGAGTTCGCCTACGTCCTGCCCTCGGGCGAGAGCTTCACCTTCACCGTGCACGCCGTCTACCTGCCGCGCCCGCGCATCGAGATTTCCGGGCCGCAGGGCGTACAGGCCACCTTCGACTGGCAGGCCGCGCGCGACAGCACAGTCGGCCGGATGTGCACCGCAACCCTCGTGAACGATGTGGAGACGTTGTCTTAATGATGTGCCCGGTTCCCGTGCGATACGGGAGCTGCTTTCCGGCACCCCAAATATGCCGGGAAGCAGCGGGGGGCCGGGCCGTTATGGAGGTGGTCTCATCAGGGCCGGTCAGTAGTTTGGTCACCCCCCGCTTTTCGCATGTCCTGAACGGATACCTGGGGAACGGCTTGCCCGTTGCCCCGCATGACAAGGCCAGGAGACGAAAAGCAATGAACGATACCATCGGGGTTGATATTTCCAAAGCCAGTCTTGAAGTCTGGCGTCTTTCCGACCGCAAACACATACGGTTTTCCAACGACAAACCCGGGCTTAAGGAGCTGTGCAAATGGCTCGGACCCGATCCGGTCCGCGTCGTCTACGAGGCGACGGGGCGGTTTCATCGCGATCTCGAGGCGGCGGTTTCCAATGCCGGGCATGGGCCGGTCAAGGTCAATCCCTCACGTGCCCGGCGGTTCGCGCAGGCGACGGGGAACATTGCCAAGACCGACCGCGTCGATGCGCGCATGTTGGCACAAATGGGCGCGGCGCTGGCGCTGGAGAGGACCGAAGTCCGCAGCCAAAGCATGCATGAGATCAAAGAGTTGCATGTAGCACGCGTGGCCCTGATCAAGGATCGTACTGCCTGTCGCAACAGGTTGGACACGGCGCGCAACAAGATCGTGCTGTCCCAGATCAAGGCACGTGAACGCCAGATCGACAAGCAGATTGCCCAGATCGACGCTGAATTGGTTCGCCTCATCAAAGCCGAGCCAGAGCTGGCGCGGCGCTACGAAATCCTGATGTCCATTCGCGGCATCGGACCGGTAGCCGCGACGGCGATGATCGTGGACATGCCCGAACTCGGCGCGATGACCCCGAAAGAGGCCGCGAGCCTCGCCGGACTCGCCCCCGTAACCAGGCAGTCGGGGAGTTGGAAAGGCAAGGCCCGTATCTTCGGCGGCCGTCACGGGCTGCGCACCCTGCTGTTCATGCCGGCCGTGATCGCGACCCGATACAACGCGCCGCTCAGGAAAATCTACCTCGCGCTCTACGAAGGGGGAAAGCCCTGGAAGGTCGCGATCACAGCGGTGATGCGCAAGCTCATCGTCCTCGCCAACGCCCTGATCCGCGACGACCGGAAATGGGCCGAAATTGCCCCTTGATCAAAACGGATACTATTGATGCTGACGCTCGACCTGACCAACGCGCCCCGCTGGCATGACCTCGCCTCTGGCGTCCAGGTGCAGCTGCGCCCGCTGACCACCGCGCTGATGGTGGCGACCCGCAGCGATCCCGCCGTCGAGGCGGTGCCGGACGAGGCCTCCGATGAGGAACGCGCGGTCGCCTTCGCCAAGGCGCTGGCGCGGCGGGCGGTCCTCGCCTGGGACGGCATCGGCGATGCTGACGGCATGCGGATCGATCCGAGCCCCGAGGCTATCGAAGCTTTGCTCGACGTCTGGCCGATCTTCGAGGCGTTCCAGCTGACCTACGTCTCGAAGGGTCTGCTGCTGGAACAGGAAAAAAACGCCTCCGCGCTCTCGCCGAATGGTCCTTCGGCGGGGGCGAGCGATACTGCCAAGCCTGCGCACCCTACGAGGGCCGCGAGCAAGCCTGCCCGGAATGCCCGGCGCGGCTGAACCGTCCGGAAACGCCGGAGGGTTGGCAGGTCTGGGACCTGGTCGGCCGCTTGGGCGGTCAGCTGCGGGTCCTGCCCGGCGCCGTCGTCGGCTGGGACATGTCGGCGGCGCTTGCGCTCGGTGACGCGCTCGGCGTCCCGCCGCTCGCGATGGCCGAACTGCTACCGGTCATCGAAGCGGTGATGGTGCGGAAGCTGAACGAGGAGCTGGCGGCAAATGGCGCCCCGGGGGTCAGGCCTTGATCTTCTCGATCAGGGTGACGCCCGGCAGTCCTTCGAAATGTGCGTCGCAGGTCAGGAGCGTCGCACTTTGCGCGCGCGCAGTTGCAAAGATGATGGCGTCGGCGGTTGCCAGCTTATGCTCCCGGCACGCCTCCGCCGCTGCGAGCGCGATCTCGGTATCGAGCGGAACGACCTGGCAGACCTGCGTGAAGGCGATGACCTGATCCGCCTTGTCCTCGCCGACCTCGCGGGTCAGCCATTTCGCCAGCTCGAGCTGAACCATGGTCGGTACAAGCCACTCGGCCTGTTCGGGCAACTGCCCGGACAGCTTCTCGCCAGTTGGCGAGCCGATCAGCCATTCGATCCACGCCGACGTGTCGACGAGGATCATCAGAACCGGTCCGAGCGGTCGCGATAGTCGGTGGCAGATGCTCCGCGCGCGAGCCCTTTCAGCGCCTCCCGCTTCGGCACCGGCACCAGCAGGACGCCCGTGCCTTTCGGGATGAAGGCAAAGGTCAGCCCGGCCTCCCAGTGCTGCGCTGCCCGGATCGCCTTGGGGATCGAGATCTGGAACTTCGAGGACAGGGTCGCGGTCTCGGCCATGGTCATACCCTCATGTGATCGATGGCTAAAACGTAAGACGCCCATACGGCGAAAGCAAGGACTCTGACCGATGGCAGAAAAACGGGTTAGCGTCCGCCTCGCCGCAGTGGGCGGACGGCAGGTGCGCGCCGAGCTGGAGGGTGTCGGCGAGGCCGGGTCGCGAGGCTTCGGACGGCTCAGCCGGGAAATGGAGGCGGCGAACGCCCGGCTTGCGGCCTTCTCGCGCCGGGTTCGCGTGGCCGCCGCTGCCGCAGTTGCCGCCGCGACCGCCGCTGGCGTGGCGATGATCCGCTCCGGCCTGCAGACGGTCGATGCACAGGCCAAGCTCGCGCAGTCGCTCGGCACCACCGTCGCTTCGATCCAGACGCTGGAGCGTGCGGGCGAACTGGCGGGCGTATCGATGTCCGGGATCGAACAGGCCACCAAGGATCTGACGCGCCGTCTCAGCCAGGCAGCCGCCGGGACCGGTCCCGCTGCCGACGCGCTCGACCGGCTCGGGCTCTCGGCCAACGAGCTGATCGCCCTGCCGCTGGATCAGCGGGTCGGCGCCATCAACGCCGCCATCGAGAGCTTCGTGCCCGCCGCCGAACGCGCCGCTGTCGCGGGCCAGCTTTTCGGCGAGGAAGGCTCCATCGCGATGAGCCGGATCGACACCGCGACGCTGCGCCAGGCGACGGAGGACGTCCTTGCCTTCGGTGTCGTGGTCTCCGAGCAGGACGCCGACCAGATCGAGCGGACGAACGACGCCATTTCCCGGCTTGGGCTGATCTGGCGCGGACTGTCGAACCAGCTGGCCGTTGCGGCGGCGCCCGCGCTTGAAGCCGTTGCCAACGCCATGGCGGCCATCGCCAGCCGCACCGGGCCGCTCGGCATCGCGATCCGCGGCCTCTTCGACAACATCGGCCGCCTGACCACCTATGCCGTCACCTTCGCGGCCTTCCTCGCGGGCCGCTGGGTGACGGGGATGGCCGCCGCCGCGCTCTCCGTCCGAGGTCTCGCCACGGCGCTGGTCGTCCTGCGCGGCGCGCTGATCCGCACCGGCATCGGCGCGCTGATCGTCGGTGCGGGCGAGCTCGTCTACCAGTTCACGCGTCTCGTCTCCGGCGCGGGCGGCTTCGGCGAGGCCATGTCGCTCCTGAAGGACCTCGCGGTCGAGGTCTGGGAACGCATCAGGATGGGCGCGGCTGCGGCGGGCGCCGCCGACACGGCGATGTTCTTCGACCTGAAGGCCGATGCCGCGTCGGGCATGCAGAGCGCCATCGAGAGCGTGGTCGGTTTCGGGAACACCGCCGCGAACACATTCGAGGGTGCCTACGAGGCGATCAAGGCGATCTGGGGACTGCTGCCCGCCGCCATCGGCGATCTGGCGTTCCAGGCCGCGAACAGCCTGGTCGACGGCGTCGAGGCGATGCTGAACGGCGTTGTCTCGCGCATCAACGGCTTCATCGGTGGCATCAACCAGGGGCTCGAAGCTCTCGGGTCGGAGCGGCGCATCTCGCTGGTGCCCGACCTCGACCTCGGCGAGATCGAGAACCGCTTCGAGGGCGCGGCGACGGCCGCGACCACGGCGGCGCAGGCGGCGTTCGACCGGGCCTTCGAGGACAATCCGCTCACCGCGCCCGATCTCGGCCTGACCGAGGCGGCAAACCGCGCGCTCGAGTCCGCGAACGTCTATCGCGGCGCAGTGCGCGATCTGGCTGAAAGCGCCCGCGCGCCTCTCGAAAGCTGGCAGGCGCTGCGCGATGCGGTGCGCGGCACCGACGAGGCCAGTGCCGATGCGCTGACCGAGGCCACTGGCGCTGCCGAGCGGCTGGAGACGACGCTCGGCGATGCAGGTCGCACGGCCATGGATGCCGGTGCGGCGGCCGGGGCTGCTGCTGCGGCAGCGGAGCCCGCGACAGAAGCTGCCGTCACCGGGTGGCAGGCTGTTACGGCAGCGCTGTCGGATTACGCCAGCAAGGCCCGCGAGATTGGCGGCGGTATTGGCCAGAGCCTCGTCGGCGCCTTCCAGTCGGCCGAGAACGCGGTGGGCCAGTTCGTGAAGACCGGCAAGCTGAACTTCCGCGACCTCGTCACCTCGCTGCTGGCCGACCTCGCCCAGCTCGCGGCGCGGCGGTTCATCCTCGGGCCGATCGCCAATGCGCTCTCCGGCGTGTTCTCCGGCGCGGGCGGCATCTTCGCCAACGTCCTGCATGCGGGCGGCATGGTTGGCTCCGCCGGGCCCTCTCGGATGGTCCCGGCCATGACCTTCGCCTCTGCCCCCCGGATGCACGGTGGTGGCATGGCGGGGCTACGCCATGACGAGGTGCCCGCGATCCTGCAACGCGGCGAATGGGTGCTGTCGCGGCGGGAGGCACAGAGCTACGGCGCGGGCGGCGGTGTCAACGTCACGATCATGGCGCGCGACGCCGAGAGCTTCCGGCAGTCACGCACCCAGGTCGCGGCGGACATCGCCCGGGCCGTGTCGCTGGGGCGGAGGGGCATGTGATGGCCTTCCACGAGGTCCGGTTTCCCGACAACATCAGTCGCGGTGCGCGGGGCGGGCCTGAGCGCCGCACCCAGATCGTCGAACTCGCCTCGGGCGACGAGGAGCGGAACGCCAGTTGGGCCAATTCGCGCCGCCGCTACGATGTCGCCTACGGCATCCGCCGCGCCGACGATCTCGCGGCGGTGGTCGCCTTCTTCGAGGCGCGGAACGGGCGGCTCCATGGTTTCCGCTTCAAGGATTGGGGCGACCACAAGTCCTGCCTGCCCTCGGGCTCGCCATCGCCCACCGACCAGGCGATCGGCACCGGCGATGGCGCGACGACCACCTTCCAGCTGGTGAAGCATTACGCTTCGGGCGCGCAATCCTGGACGCGCGCCATCGCGAAGCCGGTGACCGCAACCTTGCGCATCGCGCTCGGTGGGGTGGAGCAGTCCTCCGGTTGGTCCGTCGACACCACGACTGGCATCGTCACCTTCAGCGCTGCCCCGGGCGCTGGCGTCGCCATCACCGCGGGGTTCGAGTTCGACGTGCCGGTCCGCTTCGACACCGACGTGCTCGACGTGACGCTCGACTTCGAGCGGCTCGGCTCGATCACCTCCATTCCGCTTCTGGAACTGCGCCGATGAAGACTCTCGCTCCCGCCCTGCAGGCCCATCTCGACGAGGGCACGACGACGCTCGCCTGGTGCTGGCGGATCACGCGGGCCGATGGCACGAGTTTCGGCTTCACCGATCACGACCGGACGCTCGCCTTCGACGGCACCGACTTCGAGCCGGAGAGCGGGCTCACGGCCTCCGAGGTACGGTCGGGCTCAGACCTGTCGGTCGATGCGCAGGACGCAGAGGGCGTGCTGACCTCGGACCGGATCACCGAGACCGACATCCTCGACGGCCGCTGGGACAACGCGGAGGTCGAGGTCTGGCGCGTGAACTGGGCCGATACGGGTCAGCGCGTGCTGATGCGACGCGGGGCCATTGGCCAGATCCGGCGCGGGCGGCTGGCCTTCGTCGCCGAGGTCCGCTCGCTGGCGCATGTGCTGGGCCAGACGGTCGGGCGGACCTTTCAGGCGACCTGCGATGCAGCGCTCGGCGATGGGCGCTGCGGTATCGATCTGGAGGATCCGACCTACAAGGGCACGGGCACCGTGATCGATCTCCTGCGCGACCGCGCCTTCACCGCCTCCGGTCTCTCCGGCTTCGAGGCCGGCTGGTTCACCTTCGGAACGCTTGAATGGACGAGCGGCGCGAACGCGGGGCGGCGCACCGAGGTGCTGGGCCACGACGCGACGGATGGCATCGCGGTGCTGACCCTTCTCGAGGCGTCGGTACGCCCCATCGCCGAGGGCGACGGCTTCACCATCCGCGCGGGCTGCGACAAGCGGATCGAGAGCTGCGGGGCTAAGTTCGCCAACACAGCCAACTTCCGCGGCTTCCCGCACATCCCCGGCCAAGACACGATCCTGCGCTACGCGGCCAAGGACGGCGGCCACGATGGGGGCGTGCTGTGACGCAACCCCTCGCATTGGCCGACTCAGCGCGCGTCATCGCCATCGCACGGTCCTGGCTCGGAACGCCGTATCACGACCAGGCGAGCCTGAGCGGCGTCGGCTGCGACTGCCTCGGTCTCGCCCGGGGCATCTGGCGCGAGGTGGTCGGCGCTGAGCCATTCCCGATCCCGCCCTACAGCCGCGACTGGGGCGAGACCGGACCGCGCGAGGTGCTGGCGGAAGGCGCGCGTGCCATGATGATCGAGGTGCCTCCCGCCGAGGCCGGTCCCGGCGCGCTGGTCCTCTTCCGCATGAAGCCAAGTGCCATCGCCAAGCATGTCGGGATCCTGACCGGGCCCGACAGCTTCCTCCATGCCTACGAGCGGCTCGGCGTGATCGAAGAACCGCTCACCTCATCCTGGCGGCGGCGCATCGCCTTCGCCTTCCTGTTCCCGCAACGCTGAGTTCCACGCATGGCCACCCTCGTTCTCGGCGCGGCCGGTGCCGCCATTGGCGGCTCGATCGGCGGCGCCATCCTGGGCGTCAGCGCCGCGACCATCGGCGGCTTTGTCGGCTCGACCATCGGCTCGGTGGTCGACAGCTGGATCATCTCGTCGCTCGCGCCCACACAGCGCATCGAGGGGCCGCGCCTCGACAGCCTCCGAATCACCGCCTCGACCGAGGGCGCTGTCATCCCGCGCGTCTACGGCCGGATGCGCATGGGCGGGAACGTGATCTGGGCGACGGATTTCCGCGAGGAAACCAAGACCACCACGCAGGGGGGCGGCAAGGGCGGCGGGGGCGGCAAGGTCAAGACGACCGAGTATCTCTACTACGCCAGCTTCGCCGTGGCGCTCTGCGAGGGCCCGATCACCGGCATCGGGCGCATCTGGGCCGACGGCAAGCCGATGGACCTCTCCGGAGTCACCTGGCGCTGGTACCCCGGCGACGAAGCTCAGTCTGCCGATCCGTTCATCGCCGCGAAGATGGGCGGCGCCAACACGCCGGCCTATCGCGGCACCGCCTATGTGGTCTTCGAGGAACTGCCGCTCTCGACCTTTGGCAACCGCCTGCCGCAGTTGTCGTTCGAGGTGTTCCGGCCGCTCGCCGATCCCGACACCGCCGAGGGGCTGACCCGCGCCGTCACCATGATCCCGGCCTCGGGCGAGTTCACCTATGCGACGCAGGCCATCCGCAAGACCGATGGCGGCGCGACGGTGCCGGAGAACCTGAATGCGCTCGCCGACTCCACCGACATGGTGGAGGCGCTGGACCGGCTGCAGGCGATGGCCCCGGCGGTCGAGAGCGTCAGCCTGGTCGTGGCGTGGTTCGGGGACGATCTGCGGGCGGGCTCCTGCAAGGTGCGGCCGGGCGTCGAGGTGTCGGTCAAGTCGACCACGCCCGCCAGCTGGTCGGTGAACGGCGTCAGCCGCGCCAGCGCCTTCCTCGTCAGCCGCGACGATCAGGATCGCCCCGTCTATGGCGGCACGCCGTCCGACTTCGCGGTGGTGCAGGCGGTCCAGGAGATGAAGGCGCGCGGGCTGCGCGTCACCTTCTACCCCTTCATCCTGATGGACGTGCCGCCCGGCAACGCGCTGCCGAACCCCTACAGCAACAACGCCGCCGAGACAGGCCAGCCGGCCTTTCCGTGGCGGGGGCGGATCACCTGCTCGCCCGCCGCGGGGTTCGCAGGGACGGTCGACAAGACCGCCACGGCCGCAAGTCAGGTCGCGGCGCTGTTCGGCGCGGCCACGCCCGCGAGCTTCAGCGTCTCGGGCGAGAGCGTCAGCTGGACCGGGCCCTCCGGCGACTGGGGTCTGCGCCGCATGGTGCTGCACTACGCCCATCTCTGCGCGGCGGCGGGCGGGGTCGACGCGTTCCTCATCGGGACCGAGATGCCGGGGCTGACGAGGATCCGCTCGGGCGCGGCTACCTATCCCGCCGTGCAAGCCTACCGGGATCTGCTCGCCGATGTGCGGTCCATCCTCGGGTCCCGGACGAACATCGGCTATGCCGCCGACTGGAGCGAGTATTTCGGCCACCAGCCGGGTGATGATGAGGCGGGGAGCGCCACCGGTTCGAGCGACCCGCCGAATGGCGACGTGTTCTTTCACCTCGACCCGCTCTGGGCCGATCCGGACACCGACTTCATCGGGATCGACAACTACATGCCGCTCTCCGATTGGCGCGACGGGTTCGCGCATGCCGACGCGGCCGAGGGCTGGCCCGCCATCTACGACCGGGCCTACCTGCAGGCGAACATCGCGGGCGGCGAGGGCTTCGACTGGTTCTATGCCAGCGCGGCCGACAGGTCGGCGCAGGTACGCACCCCGATCACCGATGGCGCATACGGTGAGCCGTGGGTGTTCCGCTACAAGGATCTGCGCGCCTGGTGGTCGAACGCGCATTACGACCGCCCGGGCGGGGTGGAGAGCGGCACGCCGACGGCATGGGCGCCGGAGTCCAAACCGATCTGGTTCACCGAACTCGGCTGCCCGGCCATCGACCGTGGCACCAACCAGCCCAACGTCTTCTTCGACCCGAAGTCATCGGAGAGCTTCACGCCGCATTTCTCACGGGGATGGCGCGATGACGCGATCCAGCGGGCGTATCTCGAGGCGACCTATCTCTGGTGGGGCGAGGCCGCGAACAACCCGGTGTCCTCGGTCTATGGCGGCCGGATGGTGCACGTCCCCGAATGCGCCGCCTGGACCTGGGACGCGCGGCCCTATCCGTTCTTCCCGGCGCTGACCGACGTCTGGACGGACGGGGCGAACTGGCGGCTCGGCCACTGGCTGACCGGACGGCTCGGCGCGGTGTCGCTGGCGGCGCTCGTCCGGCATCTCTGCCTGCGCGCCGGGCTGCCCGAGGACCGAATCGACGTCACCGGTCTCTGGGGCGCTGTGGAGGGCTATGCGATCACGGCGCTGGAAAGCCCGCGCGCCTCCATCACCACGCTGTCGCGCCATTTCGGCTTCGATGCTGTGGAGACCGAGGGGGTGATCCGCTTCGTCATGCGCGGCCGGGCCTCCGTCGCCACCCTCGCGCCTGAGGATCTGGTCGCGGCCCGCGAGGGCGACCTGCTGGAACTGACCCGCGGCCAGGAGACGGAACTGCCGCAGGCCCTGAAATGGCAGGTCGCCCGCGCCGACGAGGATTACGATGCGGCCCTCGTCGAGGCGCGGCGCATCACGGTGGACACGACGCGCATCGCCTCCGAGTCCTTCCCGATGGCGGTGCCGCCCGAGGAAGCCGAGCGGCGCTGCCGACGCGCGCTGATGGAGGCGTGGGTGGGCCGCGAGACCGCGGCGTTCCGGCTGCCGCCGTCACGGCTCGCGCTGGATCCGGCTGACGCGATCCGGCTCGCGCATGACGGGCGGCTGGTCGATCTGCGGCTCGTCTCCATCGCCGACGCCGAGGCGCGCGGGATCGAGGCGGTCCGCCAGGACCGGGCGACCTACGATCTGCCGCCCGGCGACCCGCGCGCGGCGTCGCTCACCCGGGTCGTAGTATTCGGCGCGCCGGATGCGGTGCTGATGGACCTGCCGCAGCTGACCGAGGACCAGCCCGCGCATCGGCCATTTGCGGCGGCGCATGCCGTCCCTTGGCCGGGCGAGATTGCTGTCTTCAGGAGCCCCTCGACAGACGGCTTCGATCTGCTGACCACGTTCGGCGCTCGCGCCCGGATCGGCGCGCTGGTCTCGGACTTCTACGCGGGGCCGACGTCTCGCTTCGACCTCGGCAATGCGCTGGTCCTCGACCTGCTGACCGGCACGCTGGAGAGCGTCACGGACCTGACCCTCTTCGGCGGCGCCAACGCGCTTGCCATCGAGAGCGCGCCCGGCGTCTGGGAAATCGTGCAGGCGGGTGCGGCCGAGCTGCTCGCGCCCAGCCGGTATCGGCTGACCCGGCTCCTGCGCGGCCAGCGCGGGACCGAAGGCGCAATGGGCAATCCGGCGCCCGCTGGCGCCCGCGTCGTGGTGCTCGACGACAGCCTCGCGTCGCTGCCGATCGCCGAGGCCGATCTCGGCATCCCGTGGAACTGGCGCATCGGCCCCGCGAGCCGCCCTGTGACCGACGAGACCTACGTCGCGCAGTCCTTCACGCCTGCGGGCGTGGGGCTGCGGCCGTTCTCGGTCACCCATGTCGAGCAGCCGTGGCGCACGCCGCGCAGTCCCGGCGATCTGACGATCCGCTGGACGCGCCGGTCGCGCGCACTCGCGGCGGACAGCTGGGGCGGGTTGGAGGTGCCGCTGGCCGAGGAACTGGAAGCCTACGAGGTCGAGAGCCTCGACGGCACGACCGTGAAGCGGGTGCTGAGCACCGCCACCGCCAGCGCCGCCTACACCGCCGCCCAGCAGACCGCCGACTGGGGCGCGCCGCTCGGCCCCGGCGACACGCTCGACATCCGCATCTACCAGCTCTCCGCCCTTGTGGGGCGGGGCGCGCCCAAGACCGTCACGCTCACGTTCTGAAGGCCATCCCATGTCCGACGCCACGACCCATCTCCTGCTGCCCTACATCCTGGCGGCGCAGGCTCAGAAGCATGTCACGCACAACGAGGCGCTGCGGATCCTCGACGGGCTGGTCCAGCTTTCCGTCCTCGACCGGGATCTGACTGCGCCGCCCGGTTCTCCGGCCGATGGCGACCGCTACATCGTCGCCTCAGGCGCGACGGGCGACTGGGCGGGGTGGGATCTGAACGTCGCGCTCTGGACCGATGGCGCCTGGCTCCGCCTGCCGCCCCGGACCGGCTGGCGGGCGTGGGTCGAGGACGAGGGATTGCTACTGGTCTACGACGGGTCTGGCTGGGTCGGGACCACGCCCGCGGCGCTGCAGAACATGGCGCTGCTCGGCGTTGGGACCACGGCCGACACGGCAAACCCGTTCTCGGCCAAGCTGAACGCCGCGCTCTGGACGGCGAAGACCGTGGCCGAGGGCGGCACGGGCGATCTGTTCTACACCATGAACAAGGAGGCTGCGGGCGATGACCTCGGCCTCACACTCCAGACCAACTTTGTCACCAAGGCGCTGGTGGGGCTCTTCGGCTCCGACCGCTTCCGGCTCGCGGTCTCGGCCGACGGCAGCACCTTCTTCGACGCGCTTAGCGTCGACAACGCCACCGGTATCGTCGACCAGCCGCGGCTGCCGCGGTTCAAGGCGTATACCAACTACGACAACTATGTCGGAGTCGGCACCTGGACGAAGATCGGCCTGAACAACACCGACTACAACGATCAGGGCGCGTTCGACGCCGCGAACAATCACTTCATCGCCCCCGTGGACGGCACCTACCTCTTCGGCGCGACGCTGCTCTACAAGATCAACGCCAGCGCCACGGCGCGCATGCGCGGGCGGCTCGTGCTGAACGGCACGACCGAAATCCGTGGCTCCCTCGGCGAAATTTCCGCCACCCACGTCTCGCTCGCCACCGCCATCTGGCTCCAGACCATGGTGCCCCTCACCGCGGGCGATACCGTCGAGTTACAGGGGTATTTCCGGGTCGCGGACGGCTACTTCGCGGCCGATCACACGGCCTTCTGGGGCTGCAAGATTGGCTGAGCAGGTCTCTCTCCCAGAAATCCTGACCCGCGCCGGCCTCACACCCGACAACCAGAGTACACCACCATGACAGACCGCACCACGCTGTTGCAGGAGGTCGGCCAGGCGTTCCGCGACAACGGCCTGACCGCCGCCGTCACCGCGCTGATTGGCGGCTTCATCGCCCTGCTCGCGGCCGTCACGCGACGCGCGTTCACCAATGACGCCATGCTCGCACGTCTCGACCGCGAGCTCCTGATCGAGCGGGATCGGGTGGACAGGCAGCGCGCCGAGGACCGCAAGGCCGATGCCGACCGGCTGGAGCGGATGGAGGGCGACATCCGCGCCATGCGCAACCTGATGTTCGAAGCCTTCCAGCGCCGCCGCGACGACTGACGCCAACCCGGCGCCCAGCGCCCCGGTCGACCGTCTCTCCACGTCCACGATCCTTATCACCCCCCCCCGACGCCCCAACAGCGGCGGGGTCCGCTTTCGCATGTCCAACGCTCCGAGGAGGCCTCCCATGCCCGACCCTGTCCGCACCTTCCGTCACTTCCGCGATGTGCCCCTGCACCTCTGGCGCTGGCCGAACTTCTCCCCCGCCGAGATCGCCTGCCGCGGCTCCGGCCAGCTGAAGCTGCATCCCGCCGCGCTCGACAAGCTGCAAGCGCTGCGCGACCGGCTTGGCAAGCCGCTGATCGTCCGCTCCGCCTATCGTTCGCCCGAGCACAACCGCGCGGTGGGCGGGGCGCCGCGCTCGAAGCACATGGATGGCACGGCCTTCGATATCGCCATGTCGAACCACGACCCCGCCGCCTTCGAGGCCGCTGCGCGGGAGGTGGGGTTTCTAGGCTTCGGTGCCTACCCGCGCTCGGGCTTCATGCATATCGACCTCGGCCCCGCCCGCGCCTGGGGCGATCCCTTCCCGCCCCGCGCCGTCCCCTTCGCCGCCGAGACCCCGCCAGCGCGCGAGACACTGGCCGCAAGCCGCACGCTGCGCGGCACGGGCGCAGCCGGGGTTGCGACGGTCGGTGCCGCCGGGGTCGAGGTCGCGCAGGAGGTTCTGGCGGAGGCACAGGGCGCGATCCTGCCGCTGGTGCCGTATCTGGACACGTTGCGCTGGGTGTTCATCGCGCTGGCGCTGGGCGGGATCGCAGTGGCGGTCTGGGCGCGCCTCGACGACTGGAAGAAGGGCCTGCGCTGATGTGGGCCAGCCTCCTTTCTGGGCTTCTCGCCCGGCCATGGGCGCGGCGGGCGGCGGCTCTCGCCCTCGTCGCCCTCACCATCACCCTGTTCATCCTCAACCTTCGCCGCACGGCCGAGCGCGCAGGCCGCGCCGCCGAGCGGCTGGAAAACCTGGAGCGTAACAATGCCATCCACCGCCAGATGCTGGACGCCGCCGCCCGGCGCCCTCGCAGCCGCGACGATCTTCTTGACCGGCTGCGCGACGGCGGGTTCTGACGTCCCGCCCGGCGCCTGCCCACCCGTGGTAGCGTACAGCCAAGCAGAGCAAGCCGGTGTCGCCGAGGAAGTCGCCGCGCTGCCCGAGGGTGCGCTGATCGTGACCTGGCTCGCCGATTACGCCGTCCTGCGCGACCAAGCGCGGGCATGCGCAAGAAGGTAGGCTGGAGCGCCGTTCGAAATCGTGGCGCGGTGGCCAGCCAGAAGCTATTCTCAAGCCATGAATGAGGCTGACGAAAAACGCATTGCGGCGAAGCTGGCCAGAATCATGGCCATGCTCTGCGTGCGCAACACGAAACTGGAGACGCTGCATGCCGGACTGACCCCTGTCACCCGGACCGGCGACTATTCGGACGTCTTTGTCCACGATGCGGACGGTCGGCGCATTCCCTGGACCGACGTCTCGCGCATCGATGACGCCGAGATGCGCGCTTTGATGCAGGACATCGTCAACCGCCTCTACACCTTCCATCTCGAAGCTGACGATCCCAAGCTGCAGGCAACCATCGAGCGCTGGATGGGCGTCGTGACGAGATGGGACGAGCCGGCAATCGATCACCGGATGCTCAGTCGCCGGCAGGAATAGCGCAGCGACAGGCCGACCAAGACCCATTCGAGGACGATAGGCGTTGGGGCAAATGTCCTGACGGCCCTCTCTCGCGCAACTTCGACAATCAACTGGACTATGCGCGCAGGTCACGCCTGATGACCTGGTGCAGCGTCAACGGAGCCGCACGGAATGACCCCGAAACACCCTGACGTCGTCGTCACGCTGACCGGCCAGGACGGAAACTCCTTCGCCGTCCTCGGTCGCTGCCGTGAAGCCGCCCGGGTCGCTGGGCTATCCGAGGACGAGATCGCCGCCTTCATGGATGAGGCCATGGCTGGCGATTACGACCAGCTATTGCAAACCGCGATGCGCTGGTTCGAGATCAGGTGATCCGAGCCGATCCGCTCAGGAGGAAGCCTCAGCCTGTGTCCCGAAGACTGCCGCGCACTCGGCCTCCCATGCCGCACGGTGCTGCCGGGGATCTTCCGGAAACCGGCCCAGCGCGACCGCGAGATCGAAGAAACCTCGCCGGGGGATGTCGCCCGCGCGGCTGATCACCAGCGCGGCGATCATCGGTCGGCCCGCAGCGACATCCTCGCGCATGGTCTCCTCCAAGGCTGCGGCGACGCGCTGGATCGTGCCGGGCGGCGTCAGGCCGAGTGCCGTGGCCACCGCCTGATAGGTCAGGAAGGGGTCAGCCGGGGTGCGGCGCGACAGCAGCGCCCGCACTTCGCCGGCCAGTGCGGGCGGATCATCTGCCGCGCCGGTCATTCCCCCAGCCCCAGCCGTTTACGCACATCTTTGAGCCCCGGATCCTCGGCATAGACCCGCTCCAGCTCCCGCCGCGCCTGCGCCTTGCGGCCGACCTGATCGTAGAGCACCGCCCGCTCGTAGCGCAGCTGGCGCAGAAGGGTCTCGGCACGGTCCTTGCGGCGGCGCAGCGCCAGGGTGAAGACGTCGATGGCGGCGTCCGGCAGGCCAAGCCGGGCAAGCGCACGACCGCGATAAAGCAGGAGCGCTGTGTCCACCGGCGTCTCATTCGTGATCCCTGCGCTCAGGGCGACGACCCGCTCCAGCTGCGCGCGGTCCGCATCGCCCTCGAGGGTCAGTTCGGCGAAGGACAGCAGCACCACCGGATCGTTTGGTTCGATTTCCAGCAACCGCTCGACATGGCGCATCGCCGCCGTGCCATCCCCCTCGAATTGGGCGATCTCGACCAGCGCCAGAAGCGTGCCGCGTTCGCGGGGGCGGGCATGGGCATCGACCTCGGGCGTTACCGGAAAGGTGACCTGCGCGGTGATCCCGTATTTCTCCAGAAGGCTGCCCAGCCGGTCGAGCCCGCCCAGCGCAGCCTCCAGATGGCGCCGAGCGGGCGCGAATTCCTCGCGCCGGAGCCGCAGCATGCCCGCCATCCAGGCGGCATCGGGCAGGCTGGCGGCCTTCTCGAACTCCGCAAGCGCCGTCCCCTCGTCGCCCGCATTCAGCGCCTTCAGCCCGTCGACCAGAGCGCGCTCATCAACAGGCGTGAACAACCGCTGGAAGAAGCCGAGGTTCAGCCGGTCGCGCTGGGCGACCCGCGGCGCATTGGCGGCGGACGCGCGGCGCGGCTCGTGCACGGTGTAGAAGAGGCCCGTCCCCGGCAGACCGGCCGTGACCCGGTTGCCGCGCGGGCTGACGGTGTATTTCGCGCCACGCGGGCCGGAAGGACAGCGAGGCGGTGGACTTCGACAGGTTCAGCGTGACCCCGGGAGCAATCCGGATGCGGCGCCAGAAGCGGAAGGACATGGCTCAGCCCCCGCGGGCACCGGCGGCGATCCGGTCGAGCGTGTCCAGCGCGTCCTCGAGCGTCTTCAAGGCGCCGAACTTCTCCGTCTCGGTCATGTTCGGGTTGGAACGGATCGCCCCTGTGCCCTGCACCAGCGCCTTGCGGACAGCCGCTCCACGATCCGGCGTGCCCAGCACGATCTGGCCCATCAGGATCTGGATCAGCATGTTCTGGGCCACCAGCTGCCCCGCGAAGACCTGGGTGTCGTTTTTCTTCATGATTGTCGTCGAATCCCTGCAGCCCGGCAGATGCCTGACATCTTCTGTTGCGTACTCGATGCCTTATAGGCAGGGAAAAGGACGAGGCCAAACCAGCAGGAGGAATCGCCTGCCATCATTCGGCATCCGCTTCGCCGATTTCCAGCTGACGGATTCCGGACAGGAGCCATTCCTCGATCGTCGCAGCACTTTTCTCGACCGATTGCGGTTTGCGCAGCGCGCATTCCCATATCGTTGCCACGCGCCATCCATCTGACAGAAGCGCATCGTAGGCCGCACGATCACGCCTGACATTGGCGGCGAATTTCTCCGCCCAGAACTCGGGGGTGGGTCGCGGGCGTGGTCGCATAACGACATCCTTCGTGACGGTGCCAGAAGCAGCCATGCACGAAGATGACGGCCCTGTGCTTCGCGAGGACCAGATCCGGCCGACCGGGGACACCGTTTCCATGCAGCCGATACCGGAAGCCGCGCGCGTGCAACGCGCGCCTCAGCACCATTTCCGGCTTCGTGTCCTTGCCCCGGATCCCGGACATCATCCGCGAGCGGGTCTGCCTGTCGACGATATCCGCCATTTGCCTCCTGGCCTCTGCGTCCTGACCTGGTATACAGCTTGCAACCCGAATTCGAGAGGCCCCTGATTTGCCAGCCACTTTCGGCATAGTCGATCTTTTTGCCGGCCCGGGCGGGCTGGGCGAGGGATTTGCGTCCCTCGACGTCGGCGGCCACGCGCCGTTCCGGATCGGCATCTCGGTCGAGAAGGAGGCCTCGGCGCACCGCACGCTGACCTTGCGCGCCTTCCTGCGGTCGCATCAGGCGCGGCAAGGGACGTTGCCGCAGGCCTTCATCGACTTCCATGCCGGGCTGATCGCGGAGCCCGAATGGAGCGAGGTTGATGCGTCGGCATGGCAACATGCGACGGCGGAGGCGCAATGCCTCGAGCTTGGGACGGAACCGGCTGCCGCCGCCATCGATCATGCCATCGGCGCGCTGCGCCAGGATTTCGACGACACCATCCTGATCGGCGGCCCGCCCTGCCAAGCCTATTCGCTGGTCGGGCGCGCGCGGGCGAAAGGCAAGGTCGGATACGTCCCCGAAGAGGACGAGCGGCACTATCTCTTCCGCGAATACATCCGCGTGCTCGACCGCCTGCGCCCCGCGGCCTTCGTCATGGAAAACGTCAAGGGCATGCTGTCCTCGACGGTCGAGAGCCGGCTGGTCTTCGAGATGCTGATGGAGGACCTCGCCTCGCTCGGGACTGGTCAGGGGCATCACTACGAGATGCGGGCGATCCGGGTGGCGGACGGCAGAGCCAGCCTGCAGGAGGCCGCGCAGCCATCCGATTTCATCGTCCGCGCCGAGGAGTGGGGGGTTCCGCAGCGGCGTCACCGCGTGATCGTCGTCGGCATCCGCTCCGACCTCGCGGACAGGGCCACCGGGACGAGCATGGCGGTTTCCGGCGTGTCACGGACCGTCGATGACGCCATCGGCATGATGCCGGAACTGCGCAGCGGCCTCAGCCGCGGTCGCGACGACCCGGCGATATGGCGGCGCGAGGTCGTCGAGGCCGCCCGGTTGCTGGCGGGCATCCACCGCAGCAGGGAAGATGGGCCGCTGCGCGACGCCTTCTCCGCCGTTGCCACGTGCCTGAAGAACGGACTGCAGGCACCCCGCCTGTCGGCACGGCGCCCCGAGGGCTACGGCACGTCGAACGACGCGCTCCTTGCCTGGCTGGAACGCCCTGCACTGCGTGGCATCGCCCAGCACGAGACCCGCGGGCACATGGCCTCGGACCTTAGGCGCTACCTTTTCGCAGCAGTATTCGGTGCCGTGCACGGATACAGCCCCAAGGCGGCCGATTTCCCGCTGTCGCTCAGCCCCGACCATCGCAACTGGCACAGCGGCGTTTTCAACGACCGCTTCCGGGTCCAGGTCGCCGGGGAGCCATCGACCACGGTCACGAGCCACATCTCGAAGGACGGCCACTACTTCATCCACCCCGATCCCGGGCAGTGCCGCAGCCTGACCGTGCGAGAGGCGGCGCGCCTCCAGACCTTCCCGGATGACTACCTGTTCCTCGGCAACCGGACGCAGCAGTACGTCCAGGTCGGCAACGCCGTGCCACCTTTCCTCGCAAGGCAGATCGCCCAAATCGTGTTGAACGCCATTACCTGCGTCGACACACTGCGTCAGGGCACTGGCCAGCGAGAGTTGCACGTGGTGCCCACCGACCCGAAGCGGCTTCGCAAGGATCTGTTCGACTGAGGAGCGTGATGGCCTGAAACCGCAGGGCGTCACCGACCGGTGGCCTCAACCTCCTGCTTGATGCGTGCGATGTCCTCGGCTGTACCAACGATTTCCAGCAGGACGTTCGCCCGGCTTGTCGCGACGTAGATCAGTTCGGGATCAGTCAGCCCATCGATGCCGACAAGAAACACGCATGGGCGTGACAGCCCCTTGAACCGCCGGACTGTGTCAAGGACGATATGATCCGACCGGACGTCATCGGAACGGCAGGTCGGCTTCCCGGCGATCTTGTCCGGGAGTGACATCGATGTACGGCCACCTCCCACGAGTATCGCTATCTGCCCCGGCAGGACCTGACCGGAGCCAAGAAGTTGCGCGACACGATCGCTCACCCGGGAAAGAGCCATTTCCCCATTGCGACACACGAGGCTGCCTACCGGCTCCCCCTCCGGCCCTGCGGGTGTGCTACGGCGTCCCTCATACCACTTCGTCATCAGGGCATGAATTCGTCGCGTGTTCCGAAGATTGCGTGTCAGTGCGATCGACGATGCAGGAAGAGCATCTATGAATCCCCTCTCTGGCGAGAACAGGCGCTGGTTGTCGTCATAAAAGACATAGAAACTCCCGGTTCCGGGGTCGCTGATCGCGAGGCGCAGGGAGTTCAACCATGAGTCTCGAAAGTCCTGCCCCTCATCGACGATGACGGTATCGAAGGCCAGATCGGGATTGTTGCCGACTGCTTCGACAAGTGCTTCGGGCAGCAGGCGGTCGAAGAGGGACTGGTCGCCATCTGTGGGGACGTCGACTCCGGCCTTGTGCGCCAATGTCCGGCACAACGCATGGAAACTGGCCACCACCAGGTTTTCATGAGCCGCGCAGACGCTGCGCAGATGAGATGCCAAAGGTGCGTTGAAGCAGGTCAGGAGCGTCCGGCGACCCTCGGCGGCCGACCTGATCGCCTTTTCGACAGCCAGCACTGTCTTTCCACTACCGGCTCCTCCCGAGATTGCCATTTCCCTGTTGTCTTCAAGCGAGTCAAGGATCCAGGCCTGTTCAGCCGTGAGCCGCTCGATGGTTCTGGCGTCGTCGGCAAGGCTGATGCCGATATGTGCCTTCAGCTCGAAATGGCTTGCAAGAAGCTCTTCAAGCGCCCTGAGACCATCCAGACCCAGCGGGCTTTCGCGCAAATCGCCACCGTCGGTCATCCGCCGGATAATCCAGCGATCGAGGGCGTCCATGTCGTCGCCGAATGCGATTATGTCGAGCGGCGCATCTGGCGCGAGTGCGCGTGCCGGTCTGACGCTCCCGGGAAGGATCGCACCATGGCGTGCCCGGATGAAACGGCCGCGGAGCATCTTGCCGGCATTCAGGCGCTTCAGGAAATGGTGCTTGCTGCTGCGCGCCTGAGACAGCGGGTTCTTGATCCTGAATCTGAACCCATCGCGATCCTCGCTGAGCCACTGGCCATCGTTCTCGCGGCAGCTCACCCTCCCGCCCTTGACCTCGAGGAACAGGAGGCCGTGTTCGGCGTGCGCGACAATGAAGTCCGCTTCTCCGTCGAACTCGGCGCCATCGGTATCGGCTTCATGCCAGGAGCGTGAATAGTAGCAGTTGAAGTCTCCGGGCAACTTGTCCCGCATCCGCTCGTAGACGCGGACCTCCGACGACAGTTTAGGGTTGTCCAGAACATGTCGCGGCAATTCCCGCGGGTACATGCGCGCCATGCTCAGGACCCTCCATCAAGCAGCTTGCGGAAGAACCCTAGCCCCGGCCTTTCGGGTGTGCCCACAAGCATGCCGCGATCGAGATGCCGGTTGAAATGCTCGCAAGAAGTTTCCGGAAGGAATGTGCAGCTGTGACAGGCCGCCGATCCGGATCCCTCGGAGAGTGAGAGGATGCCGCTGCTGCAGAGCGGATCGGAAGAGCACCACTCCAGATCCCGGGAGTGCGGCGAGCAGGATCGGACCAATCTCGCTTGTGCGCCCCTTTCGCGACAATCCGCCGAGCGTTCCATCGGAATCCGGCGCGGAGGTGTACAGGAGGAATCCGCACATTCCGCCCGGGCCAGGCGAAACATAGAGCCTCTCACGGATGGAAGCGGTGGAATACCCGCTGTCGAGCGACAGCCGCTCCGAAAGAGCGTGGGCAGTTGTGTGAACCAGTAGAAACCTCGCCGAAATCAGCATCGGGAACGGACGATCACTGCCGTTATGGTCCTGCCATGCACGCTCGGCAGCCTGATGGGCCTTTGCCGCTCTGTCGGCGACATCGGGCTCGTTCTCCCATGACGACACGGCACTTTCGTCGAAGTTGATGAAGATGCCTTCTCCCCGGACCTCGATTGCCGGGAGCCAGTTCAGCTTCCTCTCGGACAGCGGCGCCACGAAGGCGCTGTTGTCGGCTGCCTCCACCGGGCTGAGCCGCGTGAATGCCCTCAGAGCTCGGACTTCGCGCAGCCTCTCGACCGATACAACACGGTCCAGTACACCTTGCAGGTCACGGGGGATCTGCTGAGGCGAGATCTGGAACTCGGGGAACTCCTCCCCATCCGGGCCACCCGAGTAGAGCATCAGGTGCTCGTTGGGACGCAAGTCGCCGGTCTTGTTGTCAAGGATCGTCAGGAGGTTCAGGATCCGTGCGGTCAGGTCTTCCGGCTTGGTGTCCGGTTCTGGCCACAAGGGATGGATCCTCTTCCGGACGAAGGCAGGAAGCTGCGACCTGTCGTCGAGGGCAATGATGTCGGGCCAGAAATCCTCCAGCATGTCCCGGAAGGAACCGCCAAACGGCGGCACGTCGAGCGCAGATTCAATGACAGGGAAATAGGCGTTCGATGCACCGCGCTGAATGGCAACAGGCTGATGGCTGCAGTTTTCTGGCGGCGTCTTCAGCCAGGGTGACCGTCCGTCGCAAGAGATCTTGCCCAGCGCGCCAGGGGCGCCGTCGAGGTCACGCTCCGCCTTGCATTCGGTGCAGTGGACCTTGAGCCCCTTCAGTCCGGCTCCTTCCCCGATGAGCTTGAGCGGCTTCTTTCGAGAGCAGGACTCGGCGTGCTTCGGCCATGACATCCAGGGAAAGTCCTGAAGATGCCCCGCAGGGCATGTCACAATGAAGCGGACCGGTATCGCATGGGCCTTTCTGACACGCTTGCCGCGCCCGGAACTGCAGGAGGAGCACCACAGCTCGGGTTTCCCGAGTTCGGAACTCCAGAACCGGCTTCGTTGCAGGAGGTTGCACTTCGGGCAGACATGCCAGTCTGGAAACCGATAGGCCGGCAAGAGGCGTGGTCGCTTCTCCCTGCCGACTTTCTCGTCTCCGACGGGCGGCAACCTGAACCCATTCACCTGCAGCCTGGCCTGAAGTGGCTCGTGGTGAATGCGTTGATCGTTCAGAAGCCCCTTCTTGATGGCTAGTTGATCCCATGCCTCAAGGCCAGCCGCCACAACGGAGACAGGCGCGCCGTTCTCCCCTCTGAAGTCGATGATCGCGCCGGGGCCATTGCCTGTCAGAACCTGACTCCGCCGAATCTTCCCGATCGGTTTCATGGCCTCGTCCCCCTGTCCGATCCGCCTTCGAGCAGAACATATGATGCAGATGCCTCGACGGAGCGCAGCGAGTTCGGGGTCGGCCTCTGCCCGGCAAAGCGTGCCTTGTTCCCACGCTCGGCGGCAGCTTCCGCCGAAATCAGGAGAGCTTCGCTGTAGTCTTGCCAATAGTCAGTCAGGCCCTGTCGGTCGAACCAGTCGTCGAGGAACGAGTTGAGTTGTGCTCGTGCCGTGCCTGACTCAACCGGATCAATCCGCTCGATCCGGGCAATCACCTTTTCGAGGAGTGCTTCAGCCTCCCCTTGATGCCGTTCGATTGCGCCCGGATTCTCCATGCCAGCCACCAGATGGCGCACCATTGCAACATACGGAGCATGAAGTGCACGGTCACGCGCGCGCGGAGCGAAGGGTGTCACGCTCGTGGCCTCCACATCCCGGTAAAGGCTGCGATGCCAACTGGCAAAGGTCTCGTACCTGCTGCGGTCACGGGACTTGGCCGCGTTAAACAATGTGATCACAAGTCCCGGCGCCTTCTGGCTTCTACCGACGCGGCTGGTCGCCTGAATGTACTCGGCAATCGTCTTCGGCTGCCCGTTGACCACCATCAGGCCCAACCGGGAAACATCCATACCGACCGAGATCATGTTGCTTGCCAGAACGACGTCGACGTGCTCCGGGTCGTTCCATGCCCGCTCAAGGTCCTTGAGGTATCTCGGTATGTCGCTGGAACGGACGCGACTCGTGAGCTCGATCTGTGCCCCGGCGTCCCGCTCGGTCTCCCCTGACCTGCGCTCAGCATAATCCCGGATGCTGCGGGCGACGTCGTCACGCATGAGAACCAGTGCCCCACCCAGCTCCCTCAGCGAATTGAAATAGTTGACCAGGGTCCAGTATCCGTCGCGCTTGTCTGCCGCCAGCGACTGGTCGGTGGCGGCTTGAAGCAGGGATGCCGCGACCGCCTGCTGCGTGAATTTTGCCGAGCGGCCGACGGTTGAGACTCCCACATAACGGCGCCCGGGCACGCCACGATCCTCGATCGCAAACCCGGAATTGGTGTGATCGATCCCCGGCGGGGGGAACTGAAAGGAGCCGCGGTCAAACAGGGCCTTGATCTGGTCTTCGGCCCTGCGGATCGTTGCAGTCGATCCGATGACCTTCGCCCTGACTCCTGCTCCAGAGCGACATAGCTCGTCGATTGCGGTCTCGTAGAGCCCGGCAAGGCTGCCCAACGGGCCCGAGATCAGGTGGAGCTCGTCCTGGATCACCAGTTCGGGGGCATCTGCCGGCGTACCGATGCCGAACAGGCAGCCAGTCTTCTGGTTCCGAGTGATCTGCGCGTATTTGTCGACCGTGGCGATCAACAACGTCGGCCGTTCTCGGTAGACATCCTCGTCGACCGTCCAGATCGGGAGCAATGCCAGTTCCTGCCCGACATCACATGTCTTCGTCGGGCAGCGCACCTCCACACGGCTCCTGTCCGCCGAGATCCTCCAATCGAGGACTTCATGACAGCACGGGCAGCTGCGCAACTGAGACGGAGAGCTTTCCGCATCCGTCCCCAGCACCTTCTCCGCGTCTGCGACAGTGTTCGGCGTGGCACCTTCTCCCACCCAGAGCCCAAGGGAGATCGGGATATCCGATGCGAAGTGTGCCGGCAGATTGACCCCTTCAAGCATGACCTTGCCGCGCCTGACCATCTCGCAGGCACAGATCAGGGCCGCTGCACGCTCGAACTGCTGAATCGTCAGAAGTCGAAGCGTGTATCGCATGAACGTCGTCACGCCTGCGCCGCTCGGGTTTCCCTTGGCGCGGAGACGACGAAGGAAGATCGTGAAAGCCGTCAACAGAAGGTAGGCTTCGGTCTTTCCGCCGCCTGTCGGGAACCACAGCAGGTCCATCGTCTCGCGATCGGAGGACTCTGGGTTCGCGAGCGACTCAAGACACAGGAGCGCGAAACCGAGCTGAAACGGCCGCCAGACCAGTTCGGGCGGATGTGGGTTGATACGCCAGGAGTATTGGAGGGCGAGGGCAGCGTTCGCGAGCCGGAAGGCAGTCAGCACATCGGATGAAGTCTCGAGAAGAGCGATACCCGCCTGCATCCGTTGTTCAGCCTCTCGGCAGCGCTGCATGTGCCGTTGTGCCTGCCCGACGTGCACCTCGGACATGGCAAGCGCGACGACTTCCATCCTCGAAATCCATTGAGCGTAGGCATCAACGAACGACTTCAGTCCAGCGAAGAGACTGGCGTCGCTCTCGGATGCCAGCCAGGCAGCCCCCAGAGGCAACCTGGCAGCCGCCTGCTTGAACTCTGCATCCCCTTCCGCGCTTACGACATGGACAGTTGATTCCGGAAACCAGCTTGTCCGGACCTGACGCACGCTGCCTTCCACCGGCTCGTCCCACATCGCGGAGCAGGTGTGGCCCACTGCAAATTGCTGCACGTTGCGATACAGAAGGGCAGATGCGCGCGCATCGTCTTCATCACTGGCCGAACCAACCCTGTCGGGTTTGGGAACGAACCGGCATCCATCCTCGCACTCCACAACCAGCGAGAACTGAAAAAGCGCGGCTTCCTCATTCGCTGCGCGACTTCTCACCTCAGTTGGCTTTGCGTCATTGGTTACCGCCAGCGTGACGAGAAGGATATCGCCCCAGGGAGCAATCCGGCAGTGCAACGAGGCTCCCGCAAGCCCGCTGCTGGCAAGGCTGATGATCGGGGCTGGCTCCTTGCGCAGTGCAACAAGATCGAGTGACACCTCGGCGAATTGAGGAGTTCGGCGCCAACTCTGCGCTCGCTTCCTCCCCGGATCGCCACCTTCCTCCGCCGCGCCTTCAGGCCTGTAACGGGCCCCGTCGACCCGAACCCGCAGCCTGAGAGTCGGGCCGATCGGCTCGACGGCGAAGGACAGGCCGGCAGAGCTCGGTCGGAAGGCCGAGGCGGCTTTTACCCCATCAAGCGCGGTGCCAACCGCATCCGCATCGTCGGCATCGCTCGCTTCGTCGTCATCCTCTGGGGCTATCGTCGTGCGAGGGGGGAAAAGGATCCCGGTGAGATATCGATCAGTGGGGCGATCCGAAATGAGCTCGTCCGGCGCCTCCGGGCCAATGAGATCAACCTTCATCCGTTCCAGAAGCGTATCGCGAGCATCAATCATCCGCATTCTCCAGAAACCATGGTTCTCGCTCAGCGAGGAATGCTGGCAAAGCCGCCAAGCAGCGGCATGAGCGCAAGGCTCGGTGCATCTCCGGGCCGGCCTGGCACCACCGTTGTAGTCGCGCCCACAACAGCAATCCCCGAAACGACTTCCGGAAGTGCCGAACCCGGCTCGACCTTCCGCAGCGACTGCATCAACTCGACGAAACCATCCGACAGGCAGCCGATCGCTGGTCCGCCAGAGTCTCCGACTGTAAGGACAAGACGTCCATCGGAGGCAGGATACGCTGTGGCTCTCGGCTCGTCGTTCGCGGCACGCCATATGTTCGCGATCGTATCCGCCTCACTGGCAACATGGCCCGAACGAACGAATTCGGCCCAGTCCACGAGATCCCCCTCGAGACCGATCTCGATCAGGCGATGCGCACGACGCGCAGCCCAGAACCGCTCCGGTTCTCCAGCAGAGTAGTATTTGTTCGGGCTGATCCATCCAGTGCGCAGCTCGTTGCTTGCGCGGGTTGCCCCTACGTACAGAGTTCGAGCTTCCTCGGCCCAGTCCACCCTGTCGCCGTAAGGCGCCCGCATCAGCAGCAGCATCACGCGTTCGGCCTCTCTCCCCTTGATCGCATGGATCGTCGAAAGCAACGGCCCCGAGTTACCCTCATGGTCACTGATCAGCTCGGGTGGCGGATCGGCAAGACCCTCAGCGATGTTGCCAACCGAGATGACATCCCGACCGGAGGCATCCAGATCGAGCAGGATTTCCCAGCATTCCTCGAAATTACGCCATGGCGCCGGTCTCAGTTGTTCATGGATGGACAAGAAGTCAGCGCGCGACATGCGGGTCGATGCGGGCAGACCACCAAGCAGCGCGCCAATCCAGGCTTCGATCCTCGGCGGCCGGTCGGGCAGTCGGAGCCTGAAACTTCGGCCAGCCGCGCGCATGTCTTCAGCTGCGGTGAATAGTCCTCGACGACTTCGGGTGACGATCAGCCCGGCTGTTGTCGACGGATGAATCGCGAAGTCTGCAATGTCGTTCTCGACGGCCGCTGCCCTGATCTCCTCCCGAACACGAAAGTAGCCATCTCTTGAACCTGCCGGATCGCCTCTCAGTGTCTGGCGAACCGTTCTGAACATATCCTTCAGCTCTGCCGTCCGTGTGCGGTGGTCTCGCTCTAGCTGATCGCAAGTGAAATCGGGGCGCCCAGCGACTTCAGAAAGGAATGTGGATCCCGCATTGCCCTTGTCCTGATAGCCGTAGATCGCTTGCGCGAAATCTCCGAAAACCGTGACGCCGCAGGCAGGATCCAGCAAGGCAAGTAGGGCTTCGCACATCTCCTTGCGGTCACCGACAAGATCCTGCGCCTCATCAATGATCACATGTTCCAGCTGACCAATCGCATCTGCGACGAGCGGGTTATCCGAGCGCAGGAGCCTTGTCGCAGTCCGAATGGAAGCGTCATGCCCGCCTGAAGAACCCATACCGGCACTCGAAAGAAGGCGCGCTGCGAACGAGTCAAACGTCCTGATCTGCAATGCCGCCGCATTGGGAATTTCGTTCAGGCGCCGACCGATCCGATCCCGGAGTTCTGCAACTGCAATGCGGGTGAAACTGAGCAGAAGGATGCGCGAAGGGGCAATGCCCTCGTCCTGAACAAGGGATATGACACGCTCGCAAGCCACATGGGTCTTTCCGCTCCCAGGGCCAGCCTCGACAAGCATTCTTGTGCCAGCAGGGGCATGCGCCACGCGAAGCTGACTTTCATCGGGCGGCTCTGTCTGCGACCACGAGGATTCAGATGGCGTGAGGTTGAACCATTCGTTCAGGAAAGAGGCGGTCTCCTCGGTGAGCGACCACGTCCGCTCGAAGGGATCAAAAGCTCCACCGAGCGCGAGAGCCTTGCGAAACGCAGCCGGCATCGGGTCGTCACCGATCCAGCGTCCGTTGGCTGCCAGGGACCGATGACCGTACAGCGAGACAGGCTCTTGAGACGTCCCCAGAATTTCGATCAGGCTCTCAGTCGGCCGTCCTGCAACTTCGGGGAAGAGGAATCCGGAATCGGCTGCGCTGCAGTGTCCATGATCCCCGAGCCCAATCACCCTCCCGTCCGGCAGGGCGAGACGGCGCTCAGGCAAAGCCACGAGGACGGGCTCACCGCGCACTGTGCCGTAGCCGATGTCCTTCAGTTCGCACAGCAGATCGATTACAGCGCTGATCCGAGCCACACCCTCCGCGCTGTCCACCTCATCCACGAACTGCGAGACCCACTCCACAACCGCGGCACGGCTGACGCCACGACGCGCATGAACAAAGCGCCGGACGAGGTCAGCGATGGCTCTTGCACTGCGTCCCCCCGACAGATCCCGGATGGATGAATCGGGGTAAAGCGCAGATTCAGAACTCACGTTACACCTCTCGGCAGACATCCCGAAGATGATTGACGTTCAGATAGTTGGCAGTCAACCTTGCAGCGATCACGCCGTACCGGCTTTGTGATGGTCTTGTTGGGCGACAGTATGGCGGGCTCGGAAGGAAGCATGCAGATTGCAGATGCGTTATCGGTCAGCATCACGCACTTGCGGAGCACTTCGCGAACCTTTCGCGAGAGCGTGGCGACCTGCCTGTCTTCGCCATCGAGCACGGACTCGACGATCTGGCGCTGGAGGCACTGAGAAGGTCGGTCTCCCGCCAGTTGGAGGAGGATCCACAACTCGCGGCCGCGGCATGGTCGTGGCGCTACCTGCCTCTGGTCGTTGTCGCTACTGAGGTAGGCTATCGATACCGGGGAACGGGAACAGACTTCTGGCCAGTACTGGCACTGGAACTTGGGATCGACGCAGGACACACGTTCCGAACGGGCTTGTCCCGACTTTTCGAGCTCGGGCACCGAAGCGCGCGCCTGGCCCGTCCGGGGACAGCCCATGGAGCGTCATTTCCCACATATTTCGTGGCCTATTGGCAACTCCCTGGTGCCGCTGGAGATTCAGCCTCAGCTCACCGATGCTCTCAGGCGTGCTGTCAGGGTTGGAATTTCAGCCGACGACACGGACAGACTGCTCGAGTACATGCGGGGGCTTGCGGCAGGTCACTCAAGTCGCCGGTTCGAGCACTGGCTGCTGCAGAGAGACGTCGCACTGGAGGTCATGCGCAGACTGCTTGCGCCCGAGTCTCCGGGATGGCTTTCCGAAACCATTCTGCAGAGAATAGACCGTGACATCCGAAAGGATCGCGGCGCATATCGCGCGATCACGGAAGCTCGGAAGACGGTCGCACGGCGATCGGCGCGCCTCGCCCAGATCGCGCCATCAAGGTATGTTCTCGCCTTGGAAGGCGAGACACCGCGGCATCTGATTATCAGGGGCCGACGCTGCCCGCGCAGTCGCGCGATGAAGTGATTGCTGCTCTGCGCATACATGGCGACCGCATACGTGCTTCTGGCGGCGTTCACGCGGTGCCTCTCGCGTCATTCCTTGCCGGTGGTGAAATCACTCTGGGCAAAGCCTTCCCGTTTCCCTCATCGCCACTGCGCAGAGACGATGCGCTCGATGTCGATGAAGGAACGGCAAAGGTAACGCTGGAACGCCTGCAGCCACTGGAGCCGGAATTCTTCCTTGTCGAGGCCGGCGGGATGACGGCGTTCGGTAAGCGTCCGGTCTGACCGCTCTGCCGCTGGCGGATAGAGGCGGATAGTGTCCACCATCGATAGTGGACACTATGGTGATGGCGTGGCGCGTCGGACGAAGCGGCTTTGGACGGATGATGAGAAGCGGTCGATCTGTTTCCAGACGACGGCGCCGGGCGTTTCCGTGGCGCAGGTGGCGCGGCGCTACGCGGTGAACGCGAACCTGATCTTCAAGTGGCTGCGCGACCCCCGATACGCGTCGGATCCGGCGGCGGTGCCGTCGCCTCCGGTGGAACCGCGCTTTCTGCCGGTGGAGATCGTCGCTGAGGCGAAGGCTCCAGAGATCGCAACCGCTGTACCCAACCACATCGAGATCGAGCTTGCAGGCGGTCACCGGATGCGGATCAGCGGCTGCTATGATCCCGATACGCTGGCGCGGCTAATCCGGGGGCTGTCGGCGTGATCCCGGTTCCGGCCAACACGCGGGTCTGGCTGGCGGCGGGCGTGACCGACATGCGGCGTGGGTTTAATACGCTGGCGGCGCAGGCCGAGAAGGTTTTGGAGCTTGATCCCTATTCCGGCCATCTGTTCGTGTTCCGTGGTCGGCGTGGCGACCTGTTGAAGATTATCTGGTGGGATGCCCAGGGGGCATGCCTTTTCAGCAAACGGCTTGAGAAGGGCCGGTTTGTTTGGCCAGCAGCCAAGGATGGCAAGATTGCGGTCACGCCTGCGCAACTGTCCATGCTGTTGGAGGGCATAGACTGGCGGATGCCCAACAGGACGTGGCGCCCGCTGAGTGTTGGGTAATGCAATAAATACAAGCCTTTGATCGCTTTAGGGATTCACGTTTGATCCTTGAAGTGGTATGGAATGGGGATGCTGAAAAGATCTCGATATCACCCCTGAAGACCCCGCCGAGCTGAAGGCGGTGAACCGTCTTCTGGCCAACGAGGTGAAGGCGCTGAGCCTCAAGGTCGAGCAACTTCAGCACCAGCTTCACGGCGCCAACCGCCATCGCTTTGGCAGCAAATCCGAAGGTCTCGACCAACTCCGTCTCGACCTGCAGGAGGACGCCGAGATCGTCCAGGCGGCAGAGGCGCAGGCCAACCCGCCATCCCCGACAAAGGATGCCGGGAAGTCGAAGCGCCAGCACAGCCGCAAGCCTTTGCCGGATCATCTGGATCGGGAAGACGAAGAACTGTCGCCTGGCGATGATTGCGGTCGGTGCGGTGGAACCCTGCGTACTCTGGGCGAGGATGTGACCGAAGAGCTGGAATATGTGCCAGGACGCTTCAAGGTGAAGCGGATCATCCGCCCGCGCAAGGCCTGTTCGTGCTGCGAAGCCATCGTGCAATCGCCGCTGCCATCGCGTCCGATTGAGCGTGGGCGGCCAGGACCCGGCTTGCTGGCCCATGTTCTGGTCAGCAAATATGCCGATCACCTACCGCTCTATCGCCTGAGCCAGATATTTGCCCGTGAAGGTATCGATCTGGACCGCTCCACCATGGCTGACTGGGTTGGCCGATCCACGGCTCTGCTGGAACCGCTGGCCGATGCGATTGGGCGGATCGTGCGCCAGGGCGCTGCCCTTTTCGCAGACGATACCCCGGTGAAGATGCTGGCCCCCGGCAACAAGAAGACAAAAACGGCGCGGGTTTGGACCTATGTGCGTGATGAACGCCCTTGGTCCGGGCAATCGCCGCCCTGTGTCTGGTACCAGTTCACGGTGGACCGTAAGGGTGAACATCCCGTCTCTCACCTCTTGGGCTACAAGGGCTGGGTGCATGCGGATGGATACTCCGGGTTCAACGGGCTGTTCGGCGATGACAAAGCCGATGAGATGGCGTGCATGGCGCACGTGCGGCGTAAGTTCGTGGATGTTTTCGCCTCGCAAGGCAGCGCCATCGCCGAAGAGGCCATCCGCCGGATTGCCCTACTCTACGCCATAGAGAAGGAAATCAGGGGCATGGCTCCCGAGTACCGGGCCGCCGTGCGGCAGGCCAGGGCAAAGCCGATCTTTGACCAACTTGAAGAGTGGTTGCATGCGCAACTGCCCAGGCTATCAGGCAAATCTCCCCTGGCCCAGGCCATCCGCTATGCCCTGGGCCGGATGCCGAAGGCGCGGCCATATCTCAGCAACGGCCACCTGGATCTGGACAACAACGCAGCCGAGCGCGCTGTCAAACCGGTGGCCATCGGGCGAAAAAATTGGATGTTTTCAGGCTCCGCGCGTGGTGGAAAAACCATGGCTATCGCCTTCACGCTGATCGAAACCGCCAAACTGAACAACGTAGACCCCCAGGCCTGGCTCACCTGGGTGCTGGGCCAAATTGCCGATCACAAGATCACTCGGCTGGACGAGTTGCTCCCCTGGCGTTACGCTGCCCAAGCAGCGTAACAGGTCACGCGGGACGAGCGCCAGAGCGGCGACACCGGACGGTCACGGCGTTCGCAGTCTTTCCGAACGAAAAGCTCCAACCGGACTCGGTTATCATCCAGTGCATTCGTGTCGATGACGAGGAGAACCTCGAAACGCGAATTCTAAACACATCCGATTCAGCGGATTGCGAAGTCCTGCGCCGCCGCGGGTTTGTGGTTGCGGAACGCGGCCCCACCCTACGACTAATCGGACTTCCCGGACCAGGATCGTCAGACAGATTTCTTGCCTGCTTCCCCGTATTGGCCACTCAGCGCAGCGGAGGCTGCACCGAACTGCTCCTTGATGGCTCGGCTGCCCCCGGTGAGTTGCTTCGAATCCGTGGCATTGACTGGAAAGCCCTCCGACCCGACGTCGGGCTGCACGTGATCGAACCAGCTGACGGCGGCGACCTTGACAGACTGGAGTTCGAAGTCGTCGAGCCGCCTGATCTTGAGCCTGCATATGTGAAGGTATTGCCAGGCAACGCGAACATCTCGGATCTGGAGGCAGGACGTCTGGAGATCAGGGTCGGTGCGCCACTGGCCCTCGAGGACGTCCCGATCCGAATTCGGATAGTCTCTCCGAACGAACCGGAACTGGCTTCCGAAGGCATGATCGAGCGGTTGCCGGCCACGATAACGGGGCGCTCTCCGCTGCTGAATCATATCCAGACAGGTCTTGCCGGACGTCGTGCGAGTGATTCCGGGTTGCGCCCTTCATGTTGAAGTTGAGGGCCTTCTCGAGAAGGTCATCTCGCTTCCACCAGCTCGCCGGGAGCTTCGTTATGACTGGGATACAGGCAAGTGGACACGAACTGATGACGACGAGCAGGAACTGCCTTCGATCCTCGCCACGTCCGCTGAGCCTCTTCTCGGTGCCGGAGCCGATGCCTGGGAAGGGGCCCGTCTCGTCCTTCCGGATGCCGCGGATCACGAGGCACTCTCCGCGGGCCTGATCTTTCCAGGCAAAGCATCGGCCCGAATTGGCCTTGGAGAGCGCATTTCGGTAAAGCTACCTGCTTTGCTTCGGGAGCCGTCGTCCAGCAGTGACGGCGTCGGGCTTATCGAACTGGCTCGAGCCAACGTTGCATGGCAACTCGCGGAGGCGAACGAACTGCTGGCGAACTGGCAGCGGTGGGCAATCGTTGAAGAGCTTGAGGGCGCACTGATCGAGCAGCTCTGCGGGGCGAACTGGCGAAAACTGGAAACGGGTATCGATATATCGATACTGACACCGCATGGCGCGCTCCTGCGGTGTGCTGACGCGCTGGGCCTCGTTTCGGGAAAAGACCTGCCGAGGATTGAGACAGCTGCTGACCGGGAGTTCCTGCAGGATCGTTTGATCACTCGGTTCCTTGAGACTGTGCCAGATGTCCCGGAAGCGCTGCTGCAGTGGAACGAAGATCTGGCGGGCGACCTCGATCTCGCCGTGATCGACGCATACGAGGACTTGCGGCACCAACTGGAGACCAGTGGCATCGACGCCTTCGATGAGGTGGACATGTCCCGTCCAGCCGCAACATGGCGCAAGGCACTTGAGCGATCACGGGAAATGCCGCTTCTTCCGATGTTCCGCCCGCTCATCCTGCCTGATGCGCGCTGGTCATCACTGGTGAGTCCCTGGTACAGCGAACTGGGCGAAGACGACCTCGTCGACCTGCTGGACTCCTGCCACGTTGATGCCTTCCGGCGACCAGGCCTGCGGTGGCTCGGGCGCGCCGAACTCCGAACCATGCTCCAGTTGTGGCTGTCGCCCAAGCTGATGGTGGAAACGGAAGGTTGGCGAGACCTGCTCGCCAAGGCACTTTCGGATGTCCAGACGAGCCGAGCCGTTCGCTATGTCGCCCTTCGACGCAAGCTCGCGCTCGGAGATCTGCCGGACGGGGGGCCAATTGATGGACCAGTACCTCCGGTTCGTGAATGGCGTTCAGGCACTGCGTCGACGTGTCTCTGCGCTTGATATCGGGTTGGTTGGCGCACTCGGAGTCGCCGCTGATCCATTGCCGCACCAGATTGCAACTGTGCGCAGGATCCTCGGCGATTCGCACATTCGGCACCTCATCTCGGACGAGGTCGGTCTCGGCAAGACCGTACAGGCGTTGATGATCGTGAATGCGCTGCGCTGGCAAGATCCCAAGCACAGAACGCTCGTCATTGCCCCGGACAACCTGTTGTCGCAATGGCAGGAAGAGTGCTGGATTCGTGGTCATGTCATGCCTGCCATCGCGGGTGCGCTTGGGCATGGCACGCATGACGATCTGTTGCCGATAACGCTGGCGCGACCGCGCGACCTGATGACGCGTCCAGGCCAGGGGACGCGAACCATCACCGCCGATCCCGATGTCTTCGATCTCCTGATCGTCGACGAACCTCAGACGATGCCACGGGAGGTAATCCAGGCGATCGCGTCTGCATCGGATGACTTCCGGCAGGTTCTTGTCCTGTCCGCGACACCGAGGTTGGGCGATCCTTCATGGCGGGAGCCGATCTTGCGGATGATCGAGCCGGAAGCGGCTACTCTTGCGCGGATCGAGGGCCGGAGCGTAGCCGATGTCCTTCGGAACCGAGAGGAAGCGGCTCTTGCGGATCTGAGCCAGACGGACTGCCCGGACCGCTGGAAGAGGGGTTTCCTGAGGGCAGGAGCTACGCGGCGGATCATCCGGAACGGTCGCTCCGAATGGGGTGCATATCTTCCGCAGCGCCGCAATCACGAGGTTCGGCTGCAACCGCTGACTTCCGAGCGAATGCGGCACGACGTTGCTGCCATGATACTCGAAGGTGCAGACCCGGCCCAAGGGATGCAGGGAACTGCATGGACAGCCGCACGAGCCCTTCAGCGCAGCGCTCGCGCGGCAAGAACAGTCCTGACGGAACTTGCCGCCCGCGGAGGCGAGCTCGCTCAGCTTGCGGAAGCCGCCCGCGTGAAGTCGCTTGAGGACCCTGGCGACAGCAGGCTGGAGGCATTGCTGGACATCCTGTCCGGGCAATGGTGCGAGGATGAGGAGCGCGCCTTCATCATCGTCTGTGGGGACAATCCGACGATCGACATGTTGCGGGTGGCGCTCCCAAGATACTTTCCATCTCTTGTTGACGGGATCTCTGTGCTTCGGCGCCCGGTAGCAACGGACGTCGAAGGTGTCACCAATCTGCGGGAAATTCAGGAAACGCTCGCACCGCTACTGTCTGGCGACAACCGCCTCCTGCTGGTTGGCGACTGGGTGCAAGCCGGGCTCAACCTGCACCATGTTGCTGACGGGATCATCTTCTTCTCCCTGCCCTGGGAAATCGACAGCATCGATCAGCTGATCGGCCGCGTGGACCGTCTTGGCGCAACAGGCGAGCGTAAGGGCGGCAGGCGTGTCATCGACATCTGGCGGATCCTGATCGAAGGGTCACAGGAAACCGCGATTGCCGACACGGTCGCGGAACTGGGCGTTTTCGACTCGCCGCTTCCGCCCCTCTCCCCCACGGACCTGGCGGAACTGCAGACGACTCTGGGGCACGCTGCCATAAGGCGGAAGGCAGCTCTTCTGGTTACTCCTCTCGCTGGAAAGGGCATCGGTCTTCCGTCACTATTCCGGGACGCAGAACCCTTCACACAGCAACAGGCAGCAGCCGACTTCGAACTGTGGCGAGGGAAGCCATGTCCTGCACCGGCGATGATGTCCGATCTCGCGCGCCCTAACGAGACGCCCATTCGGCGGGAAGAGCGTGCCCTCGGTGCCTGGCTGAAAACGATCAAGGCATCGAGGGACTTTGATACCGGTGGGCGCGTGGACAAGGGGGATGGCTACGGCTTCCAGACTATCTGGTATCATGGAGTTGGCGAACGCGGGCTTGCCGGCGAGGCTCCGTTTTCCTTGCCTGGCGCGTCCCGCGAAAACTGGATGTCAGGTCACGTCCCGTTCATCTACCGGCGAGCCGACATCTCGGCACCGCCCCGGAAGAACGTCTTCACTGACGATGGAGAACTGGGGGCAGATGGTACACGTTCCGGCCGCCCACTCCGTTTCCTCGATCACGGCTCGGAACTGCACGATGCGCTGGTATCGGGCTATGCTGCTGCAGGCCTTACTGCATTCGGGAAAGCCAAGCCGGTAGTACAGACGAGCGTCAGGCTGCCCGAAGGTCACCCGGCACGGGGACTTGGCCCATTGGTGGTCATTACAGTCGCACAGTTCGACCCTTTCCCAGATGAGCTGCTCCCCGCGCTCTGGACGGCGGAGGCAAGGGAGCTTCTAAACAGCGCGCCGACAGAAGTGCAGAAGGCTGCACTTTCGGCTGATCGACGCATGCTCCATAGCCTTTTTCGTTCCTTCCAGCGCAGGGTCAGGATCGCAGCCCCGGCAGTATTCATGCGCAAGGGTTACTGGAAGGCCAAGGATGGCTGGCGGGAGTTGACCGAAGAAGAGATCGATCTTTGTCTGCAACCAATAACGGCGTCGACCAACAATGCGCTGGCCAGAGGCAGAACCCCTCTTTCGGCTCTCGAGAAACATGAGGCTGTGAATGCCCTTCGATCTCGACAACTGGCAAAAGTCAACGCCGAGGTGGAGGAATACAGGGACTCGGTTCTGGTCCGTATTCGACATGAGCTCGAAGGCCTGACAGACCAGGTGAGCGCCTATTTTCTGGCGGAGATACGAAATCGCGAGCTCAACCTGGAACGACGGAGACAGGCTCCACCGGAAGCGGGTCCGGTCGAGCTCTGGCAGGGTCAGGTGGCAGCTTTGGAAAGATCGCTGTCAATGGCTCGGCTGAATTTCTCTGAAGCGACCGACTTCCTGCAGCGTCTTGCCGCCGGACATGACCTTGCTCGTACCGTACAACCGTGCACCATCCTTCTGGCGCTCATCTCCGATGGGTGAGCGCGGGTTACAAACGCCGAAAGCCCCCGCGAGGGGGGCTTTTGTGTCGGCTGATGTTGGTAGGTGTCGTTGGGTGCTGCCGAATGTCAAAATCCGGTGTCGGTGTTGATGTGGCGTTGATGTAAACGCGCGCCTGCATATCCCCAGTGTTTTGCTCGGGATTGAAGTCTTTGATATTGCTGGGAGATTTGGTTGCGGGGGTAGGATTTGAACCTACGACCTTCAGGTTATGAGTCGTGTCGAACGAACCATGAACAATCACTCGGAACCGCGAGTTCTTGCGCAATTTCCGACACTTGCCGATCCCGCAGGCAAAGCCCTGCTGCGCACGATCTGTCGGGATTGCGCAGCGTTTTTCGGCCGCGTGCTTCCATAATGCTTCCAACGGGCCGGAACCTGATTTTCCGGTAGCACGACCATCAGGCAGCGGTGAGCGACCAGAAACCGAACTTCCTGCCGTGTTCCTCCTTCAACCGGGCGACATAGGCGTCGTGCGTCTCGAACGCACCGAAGTCCGGGATGTCGCCCGCGAGCCGCGCGCAGCTGGCGAGGTGCTCGGCGGCATAGCGATACCGCTTCGCCCGCGTTCTGGTGAGCGTGAAGTCGATCATCGCCCGGAGCACCAGTGTCGCGGCCAGCGGCTGACGCTCTGACAGGGCCTCCGCCGCGGGGGCGAGATACTCGTAGTGGTCGCCGTCGATCGCGTCGTGCCGGGCCACCAGGAGTTCGGCGGCGCGATCCAGCGCTTGCCAGTCGAGGAAGAATTGCAGGGCGTGAAGAAGGCTCGGATAGGCCATGGCGTGCGCCATCGCCCGCTCCTCGGCCTCGATGTCGTCGAAGTCGGGCAGCCGCTTGAGATAGGCCCGCAGGTAGCTGTCGGAGAGCGTGCGCTCGAAGCAGTCCCACCGGAATGCCTGCGCCTCCTCGCCGCGACCCAGCGCCTCCAGCGTCTGCAGGCGAATGTCCTGCCATGCCAGCGGAACCCGCAACCCGTCGCCGAGCTCCGCGCGCTCGAGGAACTCCAGCGCCTCACCCGCCCTGCCGGCCGCGAGCAGGCGCTGCGCGATCTCGGCCGCGATCTGCGGCACCTTGCGGGTCTTCGGATCGTACTGGGCGATGAAGCCGTCGACGTCTCCCTGCGCGTCGGCGATGTCCTTGAGCGCCATGCCGACCGTGCTGGCGCGCTCACGCGCCCGCATCTCGTGCTCGTAGGTCGTGCCGCCCGTGCCCCAGCCCACCGCTTTCCATTGATCCTTTGGCGGCACAGGCACGGGCGAGCGACCGAGGTCCTCCGCCATCGATTTGAGGGTCGCCAGCCCCTCGGCGCCGAACACCGGGGCCATGATGCCGATCAGGCCGTCATACTGGCCATAGCCATTGTCCTGAAGCGCGTCGAGAACAGTGCCGGCGAGCGCCTGCGGATCAGGCTGGACCCTCTCGGCGAGCTGACCCAGATCTGCACAGGCCTGGTGGAAGATGCCGATGACGGCGCCGCTGGAGTCGTCGCAACGCTCGAAGACGGGCGTGGCGAGCGCCATGAACCGCCACATGAGCGCCAGCGCCTCGTCGGGATCGGCGGGCGCGATCTGCTCGACGATGGCGCGTCGCTGAGTTTCGAGATCCGTGACCAGCGCCTTGCGGTTCTTCCAGGTGATGAAACTGCGGGCGCGGGCGATGCTGGTCAGCCTCTTGGTGATCTCCCGCGCCGCCTCCCTCGGGCTCTGGGCCCCGGCCAGCGCCAGCCGGAGCTTGCGCTTGGCCGCCGCATTGCCGGTGCTGACCTCGATCAGCAATTGCGCCAGGCGTTCGGCGCCCAGCGCTTCGAGGTTCTTCGCGTTGAGGGTGGTCTTGGAAGCCATCGGATCGCCAGTTTCTTTTCCCCCGAGCCTAGCAGCGGTCCGCGGACGCCGGAACCTGCGTTCTGATTCGCTGGGCTCGTCGATTTCCCGCATCAGCGCGCCAAAACGCCTTGCGCGGAACCGCGCGCCATTTCCTTTTTCTTCGCAATTTCAATGTGTTCGTTGACTGTCGCCCGCGCTTCAGCACTGTAGACCTTCGAAAGAACTACCGAAGAGCGCCATGCCCAGGATCACCAAACGCCTCGTCGACGCCGCGGAAGCCCGCTCCGCCGAATACTTCGTCTGGGACAGCGAGATCCCTGGCTTCGGGCTGCGCGTGCTGCCGAGCGGGCGCAAGGGCTACGTGGTCCAGTATCGCGCCGGACGCCGGTCGCGGCGGATCAGCCTCGGGCCCAGCACGGTCCTGACCTGCGAGCAGGCCCGCAACCGCGCCATCTCCATTGTCGCCGCGGCGCGCAATGGCGAGGACCCCGCCGCCGAGCGGGACGCAGGGCGCAAGGAGATCACGGTGAAGGAGCTGGCGGAGCGGTTCGACAAGGAGCACATCGCCATCCGCGTGAAGGCGAGCACGGCCAAGGAGTACCGCCGGAACCTCGAACGCTTCATCCTGCCCGCGCTCGGGCAGTTGACGGTCACGGGCATCACCCGGGCGGACGTGGCGAAGTTCCACCACGACCTCCGCCACATCCCCTATCAGGCGAACCGCTGCCTCGAAGTGATCTCGAAGATGTTCAGCCTCGCCGAGATGTGGGGGCTGCGTCCGGACGGCACCAACCCGCGAAAGCACATCCGGAAGTACCCCGAGGAGAAGCGCGAGCGGTTCCTCAGCGCGGCCGAACTCCGTCGCATCGGCGAGGTGCTGCGCGAGATGGAGACGGAGGGGATCGAACTGCCCTCGGCCATTCTCGCCGCCCGCCTGCTCATCCTGACCGGCTGTCGGCTGAATGAGATCATGACGCTGAAATGGGCATACGTCGACCTGGCGGAGCGCGTCCTGCGCCTGCCGGATTCCAAGTCCGGCGCCAAGGTCGTCCATCTTGGCCAGCCCGCCGTCGAACTGCTCCGCGACGCCCATCGCATCGAAGGCAACCCGTGGGTCATCGCCGGCACCCTTCCGGCAAGCGACTGAGCGATCTCCAGCCCTTCTGGCAGCGCGTCCGCGCCCGTGCCGGCGTGAAGGACGTCCGCATCCACGACCTGCGCCACACCTTCGCGTCGACGGCAGTCGCCTCGGGTCAGGGCCTGCCGATGATCGGCAAGCTCCTCGGCCACACGCAGGTCCAGACAACCGCCCGCTACGCCCATCTCGCTGCCGAGCCGGTGCGAATGGCGGCGGACGCGGTGGCGCAGAACCTCCAGCAATCCTTGGGATAATCGCGCACAGCCGCGCCCCTTTTCGATTGATCGCGCAGTTCTGCGCGGCTACCCTCCGAGAAAGCCCAGAAATTGGGCGCACACAGTTCGCGTGCGCGCAGGGCCGGGCGGGAGCGCAAAGTGGACAGGGACAAGGCCGAACTACGCTGGGGGATCGAGCAGCGGCTCGAGTTCATCGAGTTCCGCCTGTTCTGGGAGGGGCACGTCAATCGCATCGACGTGATGCAGCAGTTCGGCGTTTCGGTGAACCAAGCCTCCTCGGACCTGAACCGCTACATCGCGCTGGCGCCAGACAACATGGTCTACGACAAGAGCGCGCGCACCTATGTCCGCGGCCCGGACTTCGACTGCAAGTTCCGCCCGCCAGACGCAGCGCATTACCTCGCCCAGCTCCGCCTGGTTGCCGACGATGTACTGGAGCGCGAAGACTGCTGGATCCCAGACCTGCCGTCCTACGCCTCGGCACCGACGCCTGTGCGGGGCGTCGATCCGGTGACGCTCCGCTCGGTCGTCGGTGCCATCCGCCGGTCCGAGGCGATCGAGGTGAAGTACCAATCCCTGTCTAGCCCCGAGCCGCGCTGGCGCTGGATCGCGCCTCACGCCATCGCTTTCGACGGGTTCCGCTGGCACTCCAGGGCGTTCTGCCTGACCGATGACTGCTTCAAGGACTTCCTGCTCTCGCGGATCCTCGACATCCGCGGATCGCGGGATAGCGATACCTCGGCCGAGAATGACCGCGACTGGCACTCAGAGGTCACCTTGGAAGTCGCCCCCCACCCCGACCTATCGGAGACGCAGGCGAAGGTCATCGCGCTCGACTACGGCATGCGGGCCGGCAAGGCGAAGATCATAGTCCGGCGGGCGTTGCTGTACTACGCGCTCAGGCGTCTCGGGCTTGATACTGATCCCGCCGCTAGGAAGCCGCAGGATCAGCAGATCGTTCTCCTGAATCGTGACGTGGTTCATCTGCAAGATGGGAGCTCGGCACGATGACCGGTGCAGACCTCCAGCCTTACAAGATGTCTTTCGCCGTTGGAGGACTGCTGCTTAACGAAAGCGTCGAAGTTGCCCGAATGCACGCGCCATCGGAGGCGTGGGACGCCACGTTGCGGCGCGCCTTGGAGGGAGGTGTGACGTCCCTCCCCAAGGCCGCGTCGCGTCGCAGAACGCTTCGTGAGATCGTGAATCGGATTTCGACCTTGAGCGATGAAGAGCTCGGCTATCTCGTCCAGGTGGCAGATCGCCAAGACCAGCAAGCCCTATTGTGGCTCGCGACCTGCAGAGCATACCGATTTGTCCGAGAGTTCGCGACGGAAGTCATCCACGAGCGATTTCTTTCCTTCCAACTCGACCTGCCGCTGGAAAGTTTCGACGTCCTGTTTGCCGCCAAAGCCGAATGGGATGAAGGCCTTGCCGGGATCAGTCCGACGACCCGCGCAAAGCTGCGGCAGGTGCTGTTCCGGATGATGCGCGAAGCAAACGTGATCTCCGACGATAACAAGATCCTGTCGGCCTATGTCTCGCCGCGGCTCAAGGCGATCCTGGCAGAGAAAAATCCAAGGGACCTCGTCGTGTTTCCTGGATTGAGCCATGATGGAGGCGCTTTGTGAGAAAGCCGACCAGCCGCAAAGAGCGGGCAGAGCATCTATTCAAGGTCGTCACCAGCCAGCGGTTCCTGACCAAGCAAGGCCTCGGAAATGAGGTGCCGTTCTTCATCTGCCCTTATCCGGCAGAAGAAGGACTGTCGATGGTTGAGGACCGGTTGGATCTCGTTACCCGGATAACACACGCCGGGATCGCCGTTCTCGACCTGAGCCTTTACGACCTCTCGCTCAGCATTCTCGAAGAGCGCGGCATCCTCGAGCAGATCCTCGAGATCGAGTCGGACACCGACAAAGGAGAGATCCGGGAGCTTCTGCAGTCCGTTCTGGATCCCAAAGCCAACCTGATCCCGAAGATTGGCGACGCCATCGAAGCCACACCGCATGACGTCATCTTCCTCTCCGGCGTTGGCGAGGTCTATCCATACATCCGGTCGCACAACGTGCTGAACAATCTGCAGAGCACGGCCAAGGACAAGCCGACCGTCCTGTTCTTCCCTGGCAGCTACACCCATGCGCTCGCAACGGGGGCCTCACTCGATCTGTTCGGGCGCCTGCACGACGACAAGTACTACCGGGCCTTCAATATTCTGAACTACGAGGTTTGATCCGATGACGATTGCGATGCGCGAAATCTTTGAGAAGCCCGTCGACCGCGCCATCGATGGCGTCATCAAGGCGGACGACGAAGCAAGCCTCCGGATCGAGCTCGACGAGTACGTGATCACCGGCGAGATCGGGCAACGGCTTGAGCAGTTCCTCGATGCCTACAATAACTACAAGACCGCGAACGGCGTCTGGATTTCAGGCTTCTTCGGCTCAGGCAAATCGCATCTTCTGAAGATGCTGGCGCTCTTGCTGGAAAATCGCGAAGTCGACGGGATCAAGGCGTTCGACATCTTCGCTGAGAAGCTGAAGGACGAGCCTATGCTTGCTGGCGCCCTTCGCAAAGCCGTGTCGATCCCTTCGAAGTCGATCCTGTTCAACATCGACCAGAAGGCGGACGTAATCTCTAAGAACGACGTCGACGCGCTGCTTTCGGTATTCCAGAAGGTGTTCGACGAGATGTGCGGCTATTATGGCAAGCAGCCGCACATTGCGCAGTTCGAACGGCAACTCGATGAGCGTGGTCAGTTCGAGGCGTTCAAGGCGGCGTTCCTGGAGCTTTCCGGAAAGCCTTGGGAGACTCGAGGCCGTGAGGAGGCTCTGCTGGAGGGGCGCAACATCGCTGCGGCATTCGCACGGGCAACTGGCGCGGATCCGGTCGATGCCAAGGATATCCTCTCACAGTACCGAAAAGATACGCGGGTCTCGATCGAAGATTTCGCTAACACGGTGAAGGCTTGGATCGACCGGCAGGTGCCTAATTTCAGACTGAACTTCTTCGTCGATGAGGTCGGCCAGTACATTGCCGACAACGTCAAGCTGATGACGAACCTTCAGACCATCGCCGAGAGCCTGAACACCAAGTGCAAGGGTCAGGCGTGGATCATAGTGACGGCGCAGCAGGCCATTACAGAAGTCGTCGGGGACATGACTGCCCGGCAGGAAAACGACTTCTCGAAAATCCAGGCAAGATTTGCCAACCGCATGCCCTTGAACTCGGCGGATGTAGCCGAGGTCATTCAACGCCGCCTGCTGTCCAAGACCGACGCGGCTCAGATCATGCTGGGCAATTTGCACGACAAGGAGGAGAACAATCTCAAGACCTTGTTCGATTTCGCAGATGGTTCGATCCGGCTGAAGAACTATCGCGACCGCGAGCATTTCGTCGCGAGCTATCCGTTCCCGCCCTATCAGTACACGCTGTTCCAGATGGCGATCACATCGCTCTCCCAGCACAATGCATTCGAGGGCAAGCATAGCTCCGTGGGCGAACGCTCGATGCTGGCGTGTTCCAAGAGGTCGCCAAAACCCTTGCCGATCGTCCTGTCGGGGGCTTGCGACCTTCGATTTGATGTTCGAGGGGATCCGCACTGCGTTAAAGTCCGCCGTCCAACAGTCCATCCAGATCGCCGAGCGGAACCTCGACGATCCCTTCGCGGTTCGCGTTCTGAAGGCATTGTTCCTTGTCAAGTATGTGAAGGAATTCAAGCCGACCATACGCAACATCAGCGTTCTTCTGTTGTCGGAATTCGAGGCTGACCAAGCGGGACAACGGCGAAAGATCGAAGACGCTTTGGCGCGTCTCGAGCGCGAAACCTACATTCAGCGCAATGGCGAGGTCTACGAGTTCCTTACAAACGAAGAGAAGGACGTCGAGGCTGAGATCAAGGCGCTGGATGTCGATCCGACCGAGATCAGCAAGGAGCTGGAAACCCTTGCCTTCGACACAATCCTTCGGCACCGCAAGATCAAGCACCTGACCACCGGCTATGAGTATTCCTTCAGCCGGAAACTCGATGACCATCTGCTGGGCCGGGAATACGAGCTCTCGATCAACATGATCAGCCCCTTCAGTGACGATGCTGCGGCTACTGACGCTGTGCGCATGCGCAACATGGGGCGCGAGGAACTGGCGATCGTGCTGCAACCGGATGTCCGGTTCATTCGGGATCTGACCCTGTTCCGGCAGACCGACAAGTTCATCCGGCAATCGCGCAGCGGATCGCCCCAGCCTGGCCGAGACCGGATCATTCTCGAAAAGGGAGAGCAAAACGGCCGCCGCGCGAAAGATCTGGAACTTCGCCTGCGGAAACTCATGGCCGCCGCACGCCTCTTCGTGCGTGGTGATGAACTGGACATCGGCGGTGACGATCCCCAGGACCGCATCGTCAAGGCGTTCCAGGCGCTTGTCGACAAGGTCTATGTGAACCTGCCGATGTTGAGGGGCGTGAACTACGTCGAAGCAGACATCGCCAAGGCCGCCAGTCCGACGTCTACCTTGTTTGGCGAAGCCGGCACGGGCCTGACGGAGGCCGAACAAGATGTGCTGAACCACATTCAGAGCCAGGCCCGCAACGGCGTGAAGGTCTCGGCCAAGTATCTGACCGAACGCTTCGGGGCGAAGCCCTACGGCTGGCCGACGGTCGCCACCCTGTGCCTGACTGCCAGCCTTTCCGGCAAAGGCAAGTGCGAGGCCCGCTCGGACGGCACGCCGCTGGAAGGCGCCGAACTGGCCCGGGCGCTGAACAACAGCCACATGCTGGGCAATATCCTCCTCACCCCGCAGCTGGAGTTCACCTCATCCCAGATCCGCGCGGCGAAGGATCTCTACAAGGAACTGTTCGGCCTGCCTGCAGACGGTTCCGATGCGCGGGTTCTCGGCGGCGAGTGGGCGGAGAGCGTCCGCACGCTGGCGGACGAACTGAACCGGCTCGTCACCAACAACTATAAGTACCCGTTCATGGCGGCGCTGGAGCCGTTGCGGGACCAGGTCAACGCAATGATCGGCAAACCTGCCGCCTGGTACATCACCGAACCGGTCAAGCAGGAAGACGCGCTGCTGAACGCCAAGGAGGACATCCTCGACAAGATCCGCAGCTTCATGGGCGGGGCTCAGCGCGAGATCTACGACGACGTCCGCGACTTCCTGCAGGCGCAGGAGGCCAACATCGGCTACGTCGATTCCGCCGCCGGAGAAAAGCTGCGCGCGGCCCTCACCGATCCCGACTGCTACAAGGGCACGGCGATCCAGGCGCTGAAATCCGAACTCTATGCCCTGAAGGACAAGGTCGAGCTCGATGTCCTGAAGGAGCGCAAGGCGGTCATCGCGGCGGTCGACGAATGCGCCGAGAAGGTTGCCCAGACGGCCGAGTTCCAGGCCCTCACCCCCGAACAGCAGGACAAGATCCGCCGCAGCGTGGCCTCGCACAAGGCTGGGCTCGATGCCGTGACCATGATCCCGATCCTGCGCGACCGGGCGAATGGCGCGCGCTCCAGCCTGATGCAGCAGATGCTGGCGGACATCGCGCGGATGACACAACCCCCGGCGCCGACCCCTCCCGATCCCGGCATGAAGGAACGGCCCGCCCCGGCGCCGCGCCCGCCCTCCTACGTCAACGCCTCGGACATCAAGGTGGCCTATCCGCGCCCCTACCTGGCCGAGGAGGCCGATGTCGACCAATACGTGAATGAACTGCGCAAGACCCTGATGGCCGAGATCGCCGCGGGCAAGAAGGTGATCGTCTGATGGATACCAACGCCCTCAAGAAATTCGCGCAAGCCGCGCGCAATCTTCTGATCGATCAGGTCACCGCGAAACTTGCCGTCGTCCTCGACCCGGCTTCATCCGCCCGGCGCGAAAACCCCGCGGCGATGAAAAGCCTCGACGCCGCCATCGCACAGATCGGCAAGCAACAGGTCATCGAACAGGTCGCCTACACCTGGTTCAACCGCTTCACCGCGCTCCGCTTCATGGACGTGAACGGCTACACCAACCCGCGCGTCGTCTCGCCCGAGGGCGACGCCACGCGGCCCGAGATCCTGGCTGAGGCGATGGCGGGCAACCTGCCCGAGGGCGCGCCCGCCACCATCGCCGCGCTGCTCGACGGCCGCAGCCCCAGCCGCGACCCTCAGGGCGAAGCCTATCGCCTGCTGCTCGTCCATGCCTGCAACGCCTGGCACAAGCCCATGCCCTTCCTGTTCGAGAAGGTGGGCGACTACACCGAACTGCTGATGCCCGAGGATCTGCTGTCGCAGACCTCGATCCTCGCCCGTCTGCGCGACGCCATGCCCGAGGACGATTGCAAGGATGTCGAGATCATCGGCTGGCTCTACCAGTTCTACATCTCGGAGAAGAAGGACCAGGTCTTCGCGGGCCTCAAGAAGAACCAGAAGATCACGGCCGAGAACATCCCGGCCGCCACGCAGCTCTTCACCCCGCACTGGATCGTGCGCTACCTGGTCGAGAACTCGCTAGGGCGGCTGTGGCTGCTGAACCGGCCGGGGTCGAAGCTGGCCGAGCGGATGGACTACTACATCGCGCCGGAAGAGCCCGAGACGGATTTCCTGAAGATCGGCAAACCCGAAGAGATCAAACTCTGCGATCCGGCCTGCGGATCGGGGCACATGCTGACCTATGCCTTTGACCTGCTCTACGCGATCTACGAGGAAGAGGGGTATGAGGCCGACAGGATCCCCGCGCTGATCCTGGCAAACAACCTGACGGGGGTGGAGATCGACGACCGCGCGGGGGCGCTGGCGGCCTTTGCGCTGGCGATGAAGGCGGCGGCGCGGCTGGGGCGGCGGCGGTTCCTGCGGATGGAGGCGAAGCCCGACATCGTCGTGCTGCAGAACGTGAGTTTCACGCCGGCCGAGATGCAGGACGTGGCCGCCGTGGTCGGGCGCGACCTGTTCACGGATGAGTTGCGCGAGACGCTGGGGCAGTTCGAGCAGGCTAAGAACTTCGGCTCGCTGATCGTGCCGAAGCTGCGCGATCCGGCAGAGACGCTGCGGGTGGTCGAGGCGCGGGATTTTGGCGGCGACCTGCTGCTGAAAGAGGTGCAAGAGCGTGTCGTGACCGTGCTGCGCATGGCCGAGGCGCTATCGCCGAAGTATCACGTAGTGGTGGCTAACCCGCCTTATGCCGGCGGCAAAGGTCTGAATAAGGTGCTGGCAGCGTGGCTCTACGGGAGTTATCGCGGATACAACTCCGATCTGTTTGCCGCGTTCATCAAGAGAATATCGGGAATTGTGCTCCGCGGAGGCGCTTCTGGCTTGATGGCGCCGTTTACTTGGATGTTCATCAGTTCTTATGAAGACATTCGAAAACTACTAACTGAGAAGAATCACATCACGAGCCTAGTTCGGCCCGAATATCACGCCTTCTTTGATTCTGCATATGTTCCCATTTGCGCGTTCACCGTCCAGCATTCAAAGGCACCGGACAAGCAGGGTGTTTTTATTGATCTGAATGATTTCGTGGGGGCAGACGTTCAATCAAAGTATTTCCTTGAGGCGATCCGCGACAAATCGGTTGCTTGGCGCCACCAAGGCTCCTCGACGGACTTCCACAAGGTCCCAGGATCACCGATAGCTTACTGGCTCTCATCTCGCGCGCTCAGCGTATTCGAGATTAACGACCCGCTTTCCACTTTTGCCGAGCCGCGGCAAGGGCTTATTACAGGCGACAATGATCGCTTCCTACGACAGTGGTTCGAAACCGAAAAAGACCGCGCTTGCTTTGGAGCAAGTTCTCGATCTGAGGCCAAGAATTCCAAGAAACGCTGGTTCCCGCACCACAAAGGAGGCTCCTTTAGGAAATGGTTTGGCAATCATGAGTTCGTTGTTGATTGGGAAAACGACGGGGTGCGGATCCGAAACTTCTTCGATGACAACGGGAAGCTTCGATCAAGGCCGCAAAACCTAGAGTACTATTTTCGCCCGGCGGCGACATGGACATCGCTCACCGTTGGATCCTTCAACGCGCGGATTTGCCGAGGTGGCTTCGTTTATGACGCAAAGGGGCCCATGGCCAAGCCGATTGAGGACAAGGATCTCGGCCTCCTGACTGCGCTGCTGAACTCTTCAAGCTCAAACTTCTTCCTTAAATTGCTCGCGCCCACGATGGACTATAATCAGGGGCCAGTGGGACGCTTGCCTTGGGCAAAAATCACGGCAGGACATCGCACAGCGATAGAAAACAACACCTCTTCGCTTGTCCAGTATGCTCAGTCTGACTGGGACGCCTACGAAACCTCCTGGGATTTCACCACGCTCCCGCTGCTCTCGCCCGATCACCGGGCCGGGACGCTGGAGGCCACCTATGCCCGCCTCCGCACCCATTGGCAGGGCATGACGGACGAAATGCAGCGGCTGGAGGAAGAGAACAACCGCATCTTCATCGACGCCTATGGCCTGCAAGACGAGCTGACCCCCGAGGTGCCGATCGAGGAAATCACCCTCACCTGCAACCCCGCCTATCGCTATGGCGTGAAGGGCACCGAAGAGGAGCGCGAGACCCGCCTGCGGGCCGACACCATGGCCGAGTTCCTGTCCTATGCGGTGGGCTGCATGTTCGGCCGCTACAGCCTCGACGCGCCGGGCCTGATCCTCGCCAACCAGGGCGAGACGCTGGCCGATTACCTGTCCCGCGTGCCGGAGCCGAGCTTCCTGCCCGACGAGGACAATGTCATCCCCGTGCTGGATGCCGACTGGTTCGCCGACGACATCGTGGACCGCTTTCGCAAGTTCCTGCGCGTGACCTTCGGCGAGGCGCATTTCCGCGAGAACCTCGCCTTCATCGAGGCGCAGATCGGCGACATCCGCAAGTATTTCACGCGAGCGTTCTACGACGACCACGTGAAGCGATACAAGAAGCGCCCGATCTACTGGATGTTCTCCAGCCCCAAGGGCACGTTCCAGGCGCTGATCTACATGCACCGCTACCGGCCCGACACCGTCTCGGTCCTCTTGAACGACTACCTGCGCGAGTTCATCCGCAAGCTGGAGGCCGAGCGCGCGCGGCTGGAGAAGCTGTCGGACGACCCCGCCGCCACCCAGACTCAGCGGACAAAGGCGCTGAAGGACGTGGTCGTGATCGCCAAGCAGCTCGCCGAGCTGGAGGAATGGGAGCGCGAGGTGATCTTCCCGCTGGCGCAGGCCAAGATCGAGATCGATCTGGATGACGGGGTGAAGCGGAACTACCCGCTGTTCGGCGCGGCGCTGAAGCCGATCAAGGGGCTGGAGGCGGCGGATGAGTGACCGCATCGCCGCCAGCCTGCGGCAGCTGTTCGAGGAGAACCGGATCGTCTTCTGGTACGACGCCGACCGCGACATGCGGGCGGAGTTCGACGCGGTCGATCTGCCCGGCGTGACCAAGCTGGAGATCGCGAATAACGAGTTCGGCGTGAAGTATCGGATCCTGCGGCAGGAGCCGAGGGGCAAGTTCTTGCTGTTCAAGGACGGGCCCGAGCCCGAGATGACCGACAACTGGCTTCTGGACCTGCAGCTGGCCTCCGCCGTGTTCAAGGCCGACCAGGCGGCGATCTGGCTCGCCGAGCTGGGCCTGCCCCTGCAGTTCGAAAACGTGGTGCGCGGGCATATCGAGTTCTTCCGCGCCAAGGCCCGTGTCGAGGCGCTGAAGCGGCTGATGCCGACCTCGTCCTCGGACACCCAGACCCAGATGCGTATCCGCATGCTCGCCGTCTGCGCGGGCGCCGAGGGCGGGCTGGACACGGTGATCGAGGCGCTGCTGGGCGAGCTGGCAGCGGACAAGGACGACGCCCTGCGGCTGATCGAGCGCTCGGGACTGACGGATTTCCTCTGGAAGCAGGTCGGCCAGGCCTATGGCTACAAGCCCGATGAGCCGGATTTCGAGGACTTCGCCATCGCGCTGTTCCAGTCGGCCTATGCGCGCGTTCTGGGGGAGGACGGCGCGTTGAACGCCGAGGCGCTGTTGGTCTTCCGCCGCTGGAAGAACAATCGCCATTGGGCGGAGGCCTTCGAGGCCCTGTCGGCCCGATATCAGGACTTGCTGAAAATCCCCGCCGATCTCTCGACCCGTGATTTTCGTACCCTGGTCGGTATCGATCATTTCGAGGAGATCGACCGCCAGATCATCCGCGAGATCGTCCGCGCGATGGCAGCCCAGTCTGTCAGCGCGCCGGAAGTGCTGAACTGGGTGCGCGAACGGCGGCAGAGCCATTGGTATCCGATCTACGCCGACATCTATCAGGCGATCGGTTACGCCACCGAGTTCCAGCAGGCGCTCGCAGAGTCGAACCTCGGGATGACCAGCCCTGCTGAGGGCGTGCAACGCTATGTAACCAGCTGGTATCGGCTGGATCAGCTGTACCGCAAGTTCATCTACCATATGCAGAAGAGCGGTCAGGCGTCCCTGCTGGCCGACCTCTATGCGTCCGTCGAGAACCGCTACACGAACAGCTTCGTCCTGGCGCTGAACGACGCTTGGCAGGATCAGATCGCGGGTCTCAGCGAGTGGAAGATCCCCGGCTTCGCGTCGCAGGCCAATTTCTATCAGGAGCAGGCCGCGGAGTACCGACGCAAGGACCAGAAGGTCGCTGTGATCATTTCGGACGCCCTCCGCTTCGAGGTGGGCGAGGAGTGCCTGCGTCGGATCCGCGCTCTGGATCGCTTCGATGCCGAACTGAAGCCCATGATCAGTTCGCTGCCCAGCTACACCCAGCTCGGCATGGCGGCGCTTTTACCGCACAGCGCGCTCGCCCTGGCAGAGGACGGTAGCGGCGATGTCCTCTCGGACGGGGAGAACACCAAGGGTCTTGCGGCTCGAGAAAAGCTGCTCGCCGCGGGGCGGAAGGGTGATAGTGCCAAGGCGCTGAAATCCGAAGACGTGATGAACATGCGCACCGAAGATGGAAAGGCGCTCTTTCGCGACAATCACATCGTCTACGTCTACCACAACCGCATCGACGCCATCGGCGACAAGCTCCAAACGGAAGACAAGCTGCCCGAGGCCGCTGAGGATGCCATCGAAGACCTGACCAAGCTCGTCCGCAAGCTGACTTCGGCCAATTTCTCCAACATCCTCATAACTGCCGATCACGGGTTCATCTATCAGCATCGTGCTCTTGACGAGAGCGATTTTGCGATCGCCGATCCGCAGGGCGCCGAGATCCTCTTCCGCAACCGGCGTTTTGTGATTGGGCGTGGCCTCTCACCAACATCAGGCATGAAGCACTTCGGCGCAGCAGGGCTGGGCCTTTCTGGTGGACTGGATGTCCTGATCCCGAATTCGATCAACCGAATGCGCGTGAAGGGCGCCGGCAGCCGTTTCGTACATGGCGGCGCCAGCTTGCAGGAAGTTGTCATCCCGGTCATCCGGGTCGGCAAACAGCGCGAGACGGATGTGGGCCAGGTCGACGTGCAGATCTTCGTCACGGGACGCAGCCTGATCTCCTCGGGCCAGACAGCGGTGACGCTCTATCAGACCCAGCCTGTCTCGGAGAAGATGCGGCCTCGGGAGCTTCTGGCGGGCATCTATGCGACGGACGGCACACTGATCTCCGACGAGTACACCCTGATTTTCGATTTCCGCTCCGACAACGCCCGCGAGCGGGAAATGCCGCGCAAGTTCCTGCTCTCGCGGGAGGCTGACCGGTTTAACAATCAGGATGTCATCCTGAAGCTGCGTGAACGGGTCGGAAAGACCAGCCATTACCAGGATTATGCCACCCACCGCTTCCAGTTGCGGCGTGGCATGACCACCGACTTTGATTTCTGAGGAGCCTGCGGATGAGTGACCTCGACGACAAGATCAACGAGCATTTCGCGGGCTTCGTGGTCCGAAAGGACCTAGTGAAGGCGGTCAAAGGCAACGCCATCGTGCCGACCTATGTATTGGAATATCTGCTCGGCCAATACTGCGCCACCGATGACGAGGCCTCGATTCAGACCGGCATCGAGACCGTGAAGGAGATCCTGCACCGGCACTACGTGCACCGCAACGAGGCGGGCCTGATCCGGTCGAACATCCGCGAGAAGGAGCGCGGCAAGGTCATAGATAAGGTGTCGGTCGCACTTAACGAGAAAACTGACTCCTATGAGGCCAGTTTTGCCAACCTTGGGATCAAGAAGGTCCTGGTGGACAGCGACACGGTCAAGAAGAATCAGAAGATGCTTGTCTCGGGTGTCTGGTCGATCGCGGACCTCGAATACGATCACAAGGAGGAGGCGAATTCGGTCCCCTGGGTTCTCGCGGGGCTTAAGCCGATCCAGATGTCCAGCTTCGACTTCGACGCGTACTTGGCCGGGCGGGCAAAGTTCACGACGGAGGAGTGGATCGACCTCCTGATCCAGACGATCGGGTTCAACCCTGACGCGTTCGGCCGGCGCAGCAAGCTCCTCCAGCTGCTGCGGTTGATCCCCTATGTGGAGCGGAACTACAACCTGATCGAGCTTGGCCCAAAAGGGACTGGCAAATCGCACATCTTCTCCGAGTTTTCCCCGCACGGGATCCTGATCTCCGGTGGCGAGGTAACTGTCCCTAAGCTGTTCGTGAGCAACGCGAGCGGGAAGATCGGTCTCGTCGGCTACTGGGACACGATCGCCTTCGACGAGTTCGCCGGCCGGCAGAAGAAGGTCGACAAGGCGCTCGTCGACATCATGAAGAATTACCTGGCGAACAAGTCCTTCTCGCGCGGAGTCGAGACGCTCGGGGCGGAGGCGTCGATGGCATTCATCGGGAACACCAAGCATTCCGTCGCGTACATGCTCAAGCATACGGACCTCTTCGAGGAGCTGCCTGAGAAGTATTACGATAGCGCCTTCATCGATCGCCTCCACGCCTACCTGCCTGGCTGGGAGATCGACGTCATCCGGGGAGAGATGTTCGCGACCGGCTACGGCTTCATCGTGGACTACCTCGCAGAGGTGCTGCGTCACCTACGAGGGCAGGACCGCTCGATGGACTACCGGGAGCTGTTCACGCTGGATTCTTCCATCTCTACCCGAGACCGGGACGGGGTGCAGAAGACCTTCTCCGGCCTGATGAAGCTCCTCTTCCCGGACGGGCGCGCGACTCCGGAGGAGATTCAGGAGCTGCTGACTCTCGCGATGGAGGGGCGAAAACGCGTCAAGGACCAGTTGATGCGGATCGACAGCACCTACCCGGAGGTCGAGTTCAACTTCACCGACAAGACGGGTCGAGTGACGAAGGTGCAGACCCTCGAGGAGCGTGAGCACCTTCGCTGGTATCACCGCCGGAACGTCGAAGAGGTGGGCGAGGCGGCAATCGAGCCGTACTCGCCCCACTTGGATTCGGGCGCGCCCGCTTCCGTGCCGGTCCGGGACGCCCCGGAGGGACGCGATCTGCCTCCGCCGGCGGTGCCGGACGTCCCGCGCGGACCCGCGCCCGGTCACGTCACCTTCGTGGAGAACCAGAAGGGGGTGAGCTTCGACGCGCTTCTCGGCCCATGGCTCGACGGGGCGGCGGTGATCACGCTCACGGACCCCTACATTCGGGTCTATCACCAGATGCGCAACCTAATGGAACTTCTCGAAGTCGTGGCGTTGCGCAAGCCAGACGGGGAGGACGTCCAGTTCCAGCTCATCACCGCTCCGGACCCGGACGACATCGAGCGGCAGACGGGATATCTTGAGCAGATCCGGGACGGGATCGCACCCTTGGGCGTGGAGTTTAGCTGGGCCTTTGACGGGACGAGCACAATCCACGCCCGGCACCTCGTGACAGACACCGGCTGGAAGATCCTGCTCGATCGGGGACTCGACGTATTCCAGCGGGCAGACCTGAACAATGGGTTTAGCCCGGCCAACAGGCATCAACGCTTCCGGCAAGTGAAGGCTTTTGAGGTTACCTACCTGCGAGAGGGAGCGACGGCCCTGTGATCGTATTTGCTTTTCAACGGCTTTGATGAAACCGCGCTCGATTAATATCTTCCTGCTCGACGGCGATCCGAACGGCATTCGGGTGGCGCAGATCTCGATGTCGACGATCCAGGCGATTGCCTTCCGGCGCAACCAGCTTCGGCGGGTTCGTGAAGCTTTCCCCGAGATTGAACGGCCAGGCGTCTACATCCTGATCGGCGCCGACGAAGACGCGCAGGACCGGCAGCTTGCGTATATTGGCGAGTCCGAAGGCGTCGGTGCTCGCCTGTCTTATCACAATTCGAATGAAGCTGGTCGCGATGCCAAGGGCTTCTGGACCGATACGGTGGTTCTGATCAGCAAGGACGAGAACCTGACCAAGAGCCACGCGCGTTATGTCGAAGCCTGCCTGATCCGAGGCGTCGTTAGCAATCCTCGCTGGACCCTGCCCAACACGCGCACGCCGTCCGACGACGCGGGCAAGCTACCGCTCCCCGACCGCGCAGCAATGGACGAGTTCGTGGATCAGACGAAAACGCTGGTTGGAGCCCTCGGCTGGGATGTCTTCCGAGAAGTCCGCGGACGTGCGCCGGAGCAGATCGCAGAACGAGAACCGCCAAAGGCTGACTTCCATGAAAGCCCTCGGTTCTTCTTCCGAGGCGACGGCTTCGCCGCGGAAATGGAGATCGGACCCTCTGGTGATTTCGTCGTCACAGCGGGTTCGAGGGCGAGGGTCCGGACGACGCGGACGATCCCGAGAGGCACAGTCACACTCCGGAATACCCTCGTCGAAAAGGGCGTTCTCCGAGTGGAAGGCGAGTTCCTCGTCTTCACCAGCGCCTACAGCTTCACGTCCGCCTCGGCCGCGGCGGCGGCCGTCATCGGCGCGAGCGCCAACGGCAGGATTCTCTGGAAGCTCCCGGATGGACGCACCTACGCGGACTGGGAGGCAAACCAGGATTCGGGGGACGCCTCGTCCAGCCGACTTTGAAGATTGCGTTTGCTCCGGGCTACCGTGCTGTCAGCTTTGCCTGAAGTCAGCCGATCTTGCAGCCCCAGAAGGAGGTGTGGTCGGCGGCGAAGTAGCCGTCCGCGACGCGGAAATACCCCTGCAGCTCGACTGTATCGCCGGCGGTGAGCGGCACCATCGTCTGAAGCCAGAGCGCGGTGGCGAGCGAGACATGGGTGGCGGAGATTTCGCCGAGGGAGCCGCGGATCTCGGTCGTGCCGTTGAGGACGAGCCTTCCGCTCATGCGGGCCGCGGTGCTGGCGTTGACCTTGTACATGAGCGTCGCGCCGAAGAGGTAGGTGCCGTCGACGGGCGCCACGAAATGGTTGTTCGCGGCGTCGAAGGCGCCCTGATCGTTGTAGTCGGTGTTGTTCAGCCCGATCTTCGTCCAGGTCCCGACGCCGACGTAGTTGTCGTAGTTCGTATAGGCCTTGAAGCGCGGCAGCCGGGGCTGGTCGACGATGCCGTTCGCGTTGTCGACGCTGAGCCCGTCGAAGAAGGTGCTGCCGTCGGCCGAGACCGCGAGCCGGAAGCGGTCGGAGCCGAAGAGCCCCACCAGCGCCCTAGTCACGAAGCCGGTCTGCAGCGTGAGCCCGAGATCGTCGCCTGCTGTCTCCTTGTTCATGGTGTAGAACAGATCGCCGGTGCCACCCTCCGCCACGGTCTTCGCCGTCCAGAGCGCGGCGTTCAGCTTGGCCGAGAACGGATTCGACCCATCCGCCGTCGTGCCGAGCCCCAGGAGTGCGAGGTTCTGCAGCGCCGCGGGCGTCGTGCCGACCCAGCCCGCACCGTCGTAGACGAGCAGCAGCCCCTCGTCCTCGACCCATGCCCGCCAGCCAGTCCGCGGAGGGAGGCGCAGCCAGGCGCCGTCCGTCCAGAGCGCGACGTTCAGATCCCAGCCTGCCCAGTCGCCGGTCGCGCCCGAGGGGACGATGTAGCGGTCACCGTCGGTTGGGGCGCCGGGCGGCGTGGTCAGGTCCCGGTCGAGAACAGAGAGCTGGACGAGCCCGTCGAGGATCCGCAGCGCCTCGTTGTGGCTGACGTGCTTCTGGGCCTGCGCCGCCAGGATGTAGGGCAGCAGGAGATGGGTCGTGGCGTCGGACATGGGTTGGCCTTCAGAGTGTCAGCGTGACGGTCTTGGGCGCCCCCCGCCCGACGAGGGCAGAGAGCTGGAAGATGCGGACGGTGATGCTGTCGCCAGGGGCGAGCGGCGCGCCCCAATCGGCGGTCTGGCCTGCGGCGGAGTAGACCGCGCTGGACGTGGTCGTGCTCAGCACCCGCTTCACGGTGGCGCCGTCGAGGATCTCGACCTCGTAGGCTTCCATTTCTTCGGTCAGCGGCACTTCGAGCCCGCCCCAGCTGTCGGCCGCGAGCGCGCGGGACCGGCGTGTCCAGCGGATGGTGAGATCGCCGGGTGTGCGCGGCGTGCGCCACGGCTGCTCGACATGGGCGACCGAGAACGGCCGCAGTCCGGCGCCCGTGGGCGTGAACGCCTGCGGCACATAGGTCTCGTCGCTGACCGGGCGGCTTGCAGGGCCGATGCGCCAGTTCCATGGGATCCCGAGGTCGGCCTCGGCAATCGGCAGGGACGCCAGCGTGGTGTCCAGCACCACCACCAGCGCGCCAGCGGGCGCCGGATTTCCCATCGCGCCCTCGGTGCCGCGCTGGCCCCGCAGCAGGCGGGTCAGGCGGTACCGGCCCGGCGCCAGCAGCTCGGCCGCACTCGCCTGCACGATCTCCCAGACGCCGGGCGCGCTCTCGATGGCGAGCGCGTTCGCCCCGCCGAACAAGGTCAGGTCCGTGACGCTTTCCAGCGTGCCGATCAGCAGATCGACGACCAGCGCATTGCCGAGATCGAAGCGCGACGTCGGCCCGGCGTAGAGGTCCGAGACCAGCGCGCCGATCCGGGCGCGACTGCCGAAGGTGGTCAGCAACTCAAACCCGTCCGTCGACGGGCTGCGGAATACCGCGATCTCGCCGGGCCACGGCACGGCATGCGCCGCAGCGAAGGGCCGATGCGCGGGCTGGTCCTCGGTGAGCTGCGGCAGGTCCAGCAGCACCGCCTCGGGCGCGCCGAACACGACAGCCTGCGAGAGCGCCGAGGGCCGCGGCGCGCCGGGCGGCAGATCGTAGGCCTCCCGGTCCTGGCGGACGGCTTCGACACCTCGAGCGTCGGCATCGGCGATGGAGACGAGCCGCAGCGGGACGGCGCGACCGTCATGAGCGAAGGTGACGACATCGGCGGGATCGAGCGCCAGCCGCGACGGCGGCAGGCGGAAGACCGCGCTCTCGCGGCCCGTCCAGGCTTCCATCAGCGCGCGGCGGCAGCGGCGCTCCGCCTCTTCCGGCGGCACCGCCATCGGGAAGGACTCCGAGGCGATCCGGGTCGTGTCGACGGTGATGCGCCGGGCCTCGACCTGCGCGGCCTCGTAATCCTCGTCGGCGCGGGCGACCTGCCATTTCAGAGCCTGCGGCAGTTCGGTCTCCTGGCCGCGCGTCAGCTCCAGCAGGTCGCCCTCGCGGGGGGCGACCAGATCGTCAGGCGCAAGGGTGGCGACGGCGGCCCGGCCGCGCATCACGAAGCGGATCACGCCTTCGGTCTCCACCGCGTCGAAGCCGAAATGTCGCGAAAGCGTCGTGATCGAGGCGCGCGGGCTTTCCAGCGCCGTGATGGCGTAACCCTCGACCGCGCCCCAGAGGCCGGTGACGTCGATCCGGGACTCGGGCAGCCCGGCGCGCAGGCAGAGGTGCCGCACGAGCGCCGCCAGCGACACTGCCCCCAGCCGCCCCGTCAGCCAGTGCCCGAGCCGCCAGTTCGCCCCGTCCGTCCAGACGTCGGTCAGCGCCGGGAAGAACGGATAGGGCCGCGCGTCCCAGGTCCAGGCGGCGCATTCCGGCACATGCACCATCCGGCCGCCGTAGACAGAGGACACCGGGTTGTTCGCGGCCTCGCCCCACCAGAGATACGTCGCCTCGAGATAGGCGCGCTGGATCGCGTCATCGCGCCAGCCCCGCGAGAAATGCGGCGTGAAGCTCTCCGAGGACTTCGGGTCGAAGAAGACGTTCGGCTGGTTCGTGCCCCGGTCGATAGCCGGGCAGCCCAGCTCGGTGAACCAGATGGGCTTGGACTCGGGCGCCCATGCCGTCGGCGTGCCGCTCTCCACCCCGCCCGGGCGGTTGTAATGCGGATTCGACCACCAGGCGCGCAGATCCTTGTAGCGGAACACCCACGGCTTGCTGAGGGCTCCATCGGTGATCGGGGTCCGGACCTGCGCGGTGCGGTCAGCGGCGCTGGCATAGAACCAGTCGAAGCCTTCGCCGCCCGCGATGTTCGCCTGCAGGTAGGCCCGGTCATGGATCGCGGGCCAGCCCTCGGCCGCGTCGAGATGCTCGAAACCGTCGCGCCAGTCCGAAAGCGGCATGTAGTTGTCGATGCCGACGAAATCGATCTCCGGATCGGCCCAGAGCGGATCGAGGTGGAAGAACACGTCGCCCGAGCCGTCGCCCGGCTGGTGTCCGAAATACTCGCTCCAGTCCGCAGCATAGCCGATCTTCGTCCCGGACCCGAGGATCGGGCGCACATCCGCAAGCAGATCCCGATAGGCCTGCACGGCGGGATAGGTGCTTGCACCCGAGCGGATGGTGGTCAGCCCCGGCATCTCGGTCCCGATGAGGAACGCATCGACACCGCCCGCCGCCGCGCAGAGATGGGAGTAGTGCAGCACCATGCGGCGCAGGCCCCAGTCGCCGGACGTTCCGGTCCACGAAACCGACTGACCCGAGACGCTGAAGCTGGCGGGTGTGGCCGCGCCGAACAGCGCCGACACCTGCGCGGCCGCAGTGGCGGTTTTATCCACCGTACCCGCGAAACCTGCCGCGGGAGAACAGGTGATCCGCCCCCGCCAAGGGAACACAGGCTGGCCAGTCTCGGCGGCGTTGTCGGAATACGGGTTGGGCAGCGTGTTGCCGGGCGGCACGTCCATCAGGATGAAGGGGTAGAAGGTCACCCGCAGCCCGCGCGCCTTCATCTCCTGGATCGCCTGCATCACCGCGAAGTCCGACGGCGTGCCGCCATAGACCGGGCGATCCTGGTCGTCGCGGCTGACGAGGAAGGCGCCGGCGCGGCTGACGCCGTTCACCGACCAGCTGGCGGGTGTGGTCGACTTGGCCGACACCTCGACGCCGGGCCGCACCTTGCACGATCCCGCGCGCAGGTCGTCGCCGAACCAGGCCACCACGAGGCTGACGCTCTCGACCGCAGGCGCCATGGCCTGCAGCCGGTCCAGTGCTTCGACCATGTCGGTGGAGTCGGCCAGCGCGTTCAGGTTCTCAGGGATCTGCGCGCCGCCATCGGTCTTGCGGATCGCCTGCGTCGCGTAGGTGAACTCGCCCGAGGCCGGGATCATGGTGACGGCGCGGGTCAGCCCTTCTGCGGTGTCGGGATCGGCGAGTGGCCGGAACACCTCGAAGGACAGCTGCGGCAGGCGGTTGCCATAGGTCGACAGCGCCAGCTCCTCGAAGACCACATAGGCGGTGCCGCGATAGGCGGGCGTGCTGGCCGCTCCCATCTTCGCCGCGATGAAGGGGTCAGCCGTCTGCGTCTCGTCGCCGGGATACCAGCGCCAAGTGACGCCGGAGAGGTCCATCGGCTTGCCGTCGGCCCAGATGCGGCCGATGCCGGTGATCGGACCCTCGCAGAGCGCCACGGCGAAAGAGGCGTAGTAGAGATACTCGGTGGTCTTGACCTTGCCGCCCCCACCGCCCTTGCCGCCGCCCTGCGTGGTGGTCTTCGTCTCCTCGCGGAAATCGGTCGCCCAGATGATGTTGCCGCCCATGCGCATGCGCCCGTAGAGCCGCGGGATCACCGCGCCCTCCGTGGCGGAGGTGATGCGCAGCGTGTCGAGCCTTGCGCCCTCGATGCGCTGCGTGGGCGCCAGCGACGAGATGATCCAGCTGTCGACGACCGAGCCGATGGTCGAGCCGATGAAGCCGCCGATGGTCGCAGCGCTCACGCCGAGGATCGCGCCGCCGATGCTGCCGCCAATGGCGGCGCCGGCCGCGCCGAGGACAAGCGTTGCCATGTTCGGATCTCAGCGTTGCGGGAACAGGAAGGCGAAGGCGATGCGCCGTCGCCAGGATGGGGTCAGCGGTTCCTCGATCACGCCGAGCCGCTCATAGGCGTGGAGGAAGGAGCCAGGACCGGTCAGGATGCCGACATGCTTGGCGATGGCGCGCGACTTCATGCGGAAAAGGACCAGCGCGCCGGGACCGGCCTCGGCAGGCGACACCTCGATCATCATGGCACCCCGCGCCCTCTGCCAGCACCTCGCGCGGTCCTGTCTCGCCCCAGTCGCGGCTGTAGGGCGGGATCGGGAACGGCTCGGGGCCGACGACATCGCGCCAGACGCCCCGGGCCAATCCGAGGCAGTCGCAGCCAACGCCCCGAAGGCTGGCCTGGTCGTGATAGGGCGTGCCGAGCCAGGCCCGCGCGATGGCGATGACGCGCTTCGGATCGGCGTTCACAGCACGGACCCTTCGTGGCCGCCGTCCTTCGTGGCGTAGCGCAGGACCGCGTCCTGGCCGGGAATGTGCGGGAAGCCGCGGAAATTGGCGGTGTTCGCGAACTTCCCCCCCGCAGGTTTCCATGCGCTTGTCGCAGCCCGCGCGGATGGTGAAGGCGTCGCCCTCGGCGATCGCGCGCGCCGGCGCTTCGAGCAGGGTCAGGATCGCCACGCCGTCCGTGACGTCATGGCCGAGCACCTCCGTCCGCCGTCCCGCATTAGCGCCGCTGGTCCAGTCCAGCGTGCCGAAGGTGAACCAGCCGGAGGCGAAGCCGCCGAGGCCCGAGGCGGTGAAGGCGCGATCGCGTAGCAGATCGAAGACGGCACCGGTGCCCTTGTAGGTCGGGTTCTCCAGATCGACGCCGCAACGCGCATCGCCGAGCGCCGCATCACAGGTCGCCTGGAACGTCCGCCCCACCGTCTGGCCCAGCACATGCGCCAGCGAGCGCACCTCGGCGACGAAAGCGAGCCGCCCGCGCCGGATTTGGCCGATGGCCCCGCGCCGCATCAGCACGCGCTGGCTCGGATCGGCCCAGTTCACCCGCCAGACCTCGACCTCCGCATTGTCCCAGCGCCCATCGAGGATGTCGGTCTCGGGTGATCCGGTCAGAGGTCAGCACGCCCTCGGCGTCCTGCGCATCGACCGACAGGTCCGAGCCCGAGCGCACCTCGGAAGCCGTCAGCCCGCTCTCGGGTTCAAAGTCGGTGCCGTCGAAGCTCAGCGTCCGGTCGTGGTCGGTGAAGCCGAAGGTGACGCCATCGGCCCGGGTAATCCGCCAGCACCAGGCGAGCGTCGTCGTGCCCTCGTCAAGATGGGCCTGCAGGGCTGGCGAGAGGGATTTCATCGGCAGGTTCCCGTCATGCGGTCGTCGAGATCGGCGATCCAGTCGGCCCAGTCCGGCGACACTGCGGCGACCGTCTCGGCGGGTGGTCGGGCGAGCCGCGCCTCGGCGTAGGAGGCGCAGCCGGCATCACCAACGCCCATCGTTGAGGCGCAGCCGCTCAGTGGGATCGCCAGCGCCGCGGCCATCGCGAACCGCGTCACGCCCCCGCTCGACGCGCTCGCCCTTGTCTTCCATCGCATCGCGTTCCGCCTCCTGTTTGCCCGCGCGCTCCCCTTCCGCGCGCCCCCAGACCCGTCCGAGGACGATGCCGCCGACCGCGCCCAAGGCCGCCACCAGCCAGATCAGGAGATCAGCCATCGTCCCGCTCCCCGTGCGCGGCGGCGACGCAGAGGGCGACGACGAAGACACCGAGGCAGCCGCCCACGACCAGACCTGCGAGGAACTCAAGCATCGCCGCGGAACCCGCGCTCGATCCGGTCGCGTAGGCCGATCAGGCCGAACCCGAGGAACATCAGTCCCGCGGGCGAGGCGTCACCCGAGCCGGCCAGCAGCGCGACGAGACGGGACAGTTCGCCGAGCGGCCCGGTGGCGGGCAGCGCAAGCGAGGCGATGCCAGTGAGCATGGCGAGCAGTCCCGCCCACCAGGTGAGCGAGTTGGGGCGAACGTAGCGCATAGGATCAGGCCCTCCGGAGCAGGGTGGAGAAGAAGGCGGCCAACCGGGCGAGCCAGCCGGTCGGCGCGTCAGGTGCAGGTTCGAAGACCGGTGGCCTCGGCAGCGGCGACGGCCCGCGAGCCAAGCGCAGCGCCTCATCCTCGGTCAGGCGACGGATCGGCCGGGAGAAATCGACGCGGCCCGTGTGATCTACGGACCAGACCGGGATCGTGCCGCCGGGATAGCGGCCATGGCGGAACAGGTCGCGCTCGGCTTGTCGCCGCGGGATGATCGAGGCTGGTCGCCGCCAGTTCAGAAACGCGTTGGCTGCTGCACCGCGATGGCCGGCATTGAGATGTCGGGTCAGCGCGGCCTTCGCGATGCCGCCGGTGTTGTAGTGAAAGCTGACGAGCGCATCGAACTCGTGCGGCGCCAATGGTACCTTCACGGCCCGCACGACGGCGTCCTCGTAAGCAGCCAGGTCGGCCCGGAAGACCCGGAACGCCTCGCGGACGCGCGCGTCGAGATCGGCGGGCATGCTGCGGGGCATGGTGGCCGGATCGGGCAGCCCGGCCGCGGCGGTGTGGCCGATGCCGAAGGTCCAGACCTGTTTCACATCGAGATAGGGCCCGGGCACGAGTCCTTCGTGCCGGACGAGGGCCAGCAGGCCCCGGTCGGTCATGTGCATGGGATTACCGGAAAAGCGAGAGGATCAGGATCAGCGCCGCGACGGCGAAGCCGATGCGCAGACGGTGGGTAAAGGCCGCTCGAGGGTCAGCCGGGTCACAGCGGAGGGAGCGCGCGAGGCGGAGAAGCTCATTCATCGCCGTCGCCCTGCTTGGCGCGGCGGAGGCGGGCAAGCAGCATCTCGATGAAGGCCGGCCCGAAGACGCCCACGAGATAGGCGGCCGATCCTGCTGCGCCTCCCGCCGGGATGGCCTCTGGCGGCAGGCTGAGCCAGTCCGTGATAACGGCCATCGACAGGCTGCCCATCCCGGCCGCGATCAGCCCGCCGAGCAGGATGTGCCGGAGCGCATCGCGCAGCCGCATCTTCGTGGTCAGCGCATTCGTCGCGCCCCCGAGCGCACCCCAGGCGGCGAGGATCACGGTGGTCGAGGCCGCGAGCTCGCGCAGCACGGCCGCGACGAAGCTGCCGGTGTCGTTCATCGCCGGATCTCCAGAAGCGGGATGGAGGTGATCGAGCCGAGCCGCTCGAGGTCGAGCGTCACGTCGAGCACGTCGGTGTCGAAACGGACCGGCACGTCGAACTCGAAGCCCGCGGTGATCGCGACGCCAGCGCCCGGCGCGGCGCTGAAGGTGACCACGCCGGTGGCGGTGTCGACCGACCAGCCGGAGGGCTGCTCGACCCCGCCGAGCGCAATGCGCACGGTACCCGCCACCGGCTTGGCGATGGTGCGCGTCCAGGACTGCGCGCTCGAGGCGTAGCGCTTCACCAGCTGGAAGGCGGTCGTCGCGCCATCGCCGGTGCCGATCGCCTGGTCGTTCGGCGATGGCGTGCCCGAGGGCAGGCAGGACTTGTGGTCGCCCCAGTCCTTGAAGCGGAAGCCATGCAGGCGGCCATTGCGCGCCTCGAAGAAGGCGACCACCGCCGCCAGATCGTCCGCGCGGCGGATGCCGTAGGCCACATCATAGCGGCGGCGCGAGTTGGCCCAGCTGGCGTTGCGCTCCTCGTCGCCCGAGGCAAGCTCGACGATCTGGGTGCGCCGTTCCGGCCCGCCCCGCGCGCCGCGACTGATGTTGTCGGGAAACCGCACCTCGTGAAACGCCATCAAGTCTCTCCTTGGTTCGTGCTCTGGCCCCCGCAACCGGTTTCCACTTGCGGGGTCGCACTCACATGCCCCTCCGCCCGAGCGAGACCGCACGGGCGATGTCGGCGGCGACTTGGGTGCGGGACTGCCGGAAGCTCTCGGCGTCACGCGCCATGATGGTGACGTTGACCCCGCCCGCGCCGTAGTTCTGCGCTTCGCGGCGCGAAAGCACCCGCTCGCCGCGCTGCAGGATCGCGGGCACCTCGTCGTGGCGAAGGCCAGCCATGCCGCCGCCATGCATCCGCGACGCGGCGGCGAAGGCCGTGGCCGGGACCATGCGCGAGGGGCCAGCGGAGCCGACATTCCCGCCCGCATGCAGGACGTTGGCGTAGGTGAGCGGGGACCGTGGCCCCAGTGGGGCCGCGTAAGCCCGCGAACGCCCGCGCCGGAGAACACGCCGGAGAGCGCATTGGCGATCGGTCCCAGGATGAACCGGCGCGCGGCCAGCTGGGCGAGATCGGCCAGCAGCGAGGTGACGAGATCGCGGAAGTCCAGCTTCCCGGTCTTCACGAACTGGCCCACCGCGTTCTCGGCCGACTGGAAGGCGCCGACGAGGCTCTGGCCGATGTCGCCACCGATGTCGCGGGCTTTGCTCGCGTAGTCCGACAGCGCCGCCGTGACCGCCTGCCAGCCCGTGACGGTCGTCTCGGCGTTAGGTTCAGCGGCGGCAGCCGCCGCGCCTGCGGCAGCGCCGGCATCGGATGCGGCCTGTCCGGCGCCGTCGAGCGCGGTCTCGAACCGCTCTGCCGCGGCTGTAGCCTCGGCCAGAGCATCTGCGCCGTCCTCGTCGGTGCCGCGCACCGCATCCCGCAGCGCCTGCCAGCTTTCCAGCGGCGCGCGGGCCCCGTCGGCCAGATCTCGCGCGGCGCCGCGATAGAGGTTGGCGGACTCGAGCGCGCGGTTCGCCGCGTCCGTGAGCCCGAGATCGGGCGCGGTGAGCGGGTTGTCTTCGAAGGCCTGGTCGAACGCCGCCTGCGCAGCTGTCGTGGCAGCACTGGCCGCGCCCTCGAAGCGGTTCTCGATCTCGCCTAGGTCGAGGTCGGGCACCAGCGAGATGCGCCGCTCCGACCCGAGGGCTTCGAGACCCTGGTTGATGCCTCCGATGAAGCCGTTGATGCGCGAGACCACGCCGTTCAGCATCGCCTCGACGCCGTCGACCAGGCTGTTGGCTGCCTGGAACGCCAGATCGCGATGGCGGCGGGCAGCAGGCCCAGATCGCCTTGATCGCCTCGTAGGTGCCCTCGAACGTGTTCGCGGCGGTGTTGGCCGAAAGCCACGACGCTCTCGATGGCGCTTTGCATGCCCGACGCGGCGTCCGCCTTCAGATCGAAGAACATCGCCGTGGCGGCCGCGCCCGCCGCCGCCGCCCCCATGCGGATCCGCTCCCAGACTTCGACCGCAAGGTCCTTCAGGAGCGACATGGCCTCGCCGAAGCCGCCTGCACCGGAGACGAGGCGCGTGAACTGGTAGACGAGCTCCCCGGCGCCGACGATCAGCGCCCCGATGCCGGTGCGGATCAGCGCGCCGCGCAGGACGACCAGCGCCGTGGCGAGACCGCGCACGGAAAGCGCCGCAGCGGCCATGCCAGCCACCCAGAGGCCTGCGAGAAAGGCCGCGAAGGTGGCGGCGTAGGTGGTCAGGCGGCCGATGTTGTCGAAGAGGCCGCGGATGGCGATGCCGAGTGGCCCGGTTCTGCTGGCGACTGCCGCCATGGCATCGGCGACGGCTTCCAGCGCCGGAGCGGCTGCGACCGCGAGTTGGTTCGACAGCCCGCGCCATATCAGCCCGAGGCGGGAGATGGCGTCGTTGGTCCGCTCGATCTGGTCGGCATCCTGCTCGGAGACCACCACCCCGAAGGCAAGCACGTCTTCCGTCGCCTGGCGCAGCGTTGCGGTGTCGATCCGCGACATGGCGATGGAGCCTTCCTCGCCGAACAGCTGGCCCGCGACGGCAGCGCGTTCGCAGCGGGCACGAAATCCTCGATGGCGGCGTTGATCGCGCCGACGCGTTCGTCGAGCGGCAGGGTCAACAGGTCGGACGCCGAGAGCCCCAGCCGCTCGAGCGCCTGCGCCGCAGGACCGCTGCCGGCGGCCGCCTGGCTGAGACGACGCGTCAGATCCTTGGTGGCCTGCTCGATGCCGGACATCGACACGCCCGCCAACTCGCCCGCACGCTCCAGCGTCTGGATCGAGGCGACCGTGGTGCCGAGCGACTGCGCGAGTTTCGCCTGTGCATCGACGGTCTGGAGGCCGGATCGGACCATGGCGACACTGGCGGCCGTGGCAGCCGCCACGGCGGCAGCGGCGGCCACGCGCACCCGCCGCGAGAAGGCTGCGAGCCTCGCATTGGCCGCTTCCATCTCCCGGCTCAGCCGTCCGAAGCCGCGCGACCCAGCCTCGCCGACACCCTCGAGCTCGGCGCGCACCTGCCGACCACCAACCGCCGCAAGGCGGACGCTGACGCGTTTGTGTGGATGCCGCGCGGAATGCAAGGACATCGTGAACCTCTTGAACCTGTGATCGAGTGCGCGCTTGTGTCAGGCCTCTGATTGCGGCTCTTCACATGCGCCGCGGGCCGGGATGGTGGTTCGCGGGCCGGGTCCAAGACTTCTCACCGGGCTCGAAGCCCTGCGCGTCTCGCTGGTTTTCCCTGCCCCGATCCGGTCGATCAGTTGTCCATTCGGCTCATGCCTTCCTCACATCCCCGATATCCGGCTGACCGGCGGCGGTGTCACACCTCTGCCAGGGCCGGATCCCGGTAACTCTCGCCTTTCGTGAGCATCGCCCAGATGCGCCGCGCCATCTTGTTGGCGAGCGCGATGGCCACGAGGATGCGCGGCTTTCTGAGCATCAGCTTGCCGAGCCACGTGTCCTCGGGGATGCCGCGTCGGCAGGCCCCCACCATCGCGGCCATGGCGCCGACCACCAGCAATCGCCGGATGTCGTGCTGGCCGGCCTTCGAGACCTTCCCCAGCCGCGCCTTGCCGCCGGACGAGTTCTGTCGTGGCACGAGACCGAGCCAGGCGGCGAAGTCGCGCCCGCGCCGGAATGTCTCCATGGGCGGCGCGAAGGCCTCGATCGCCATCGCCGTGATCGGACCGACGCCGGGCATGGTCTGCAGCAGCCTGGCCCAGCGGCTTTCCTTCGACAGTTCTGCGATCTGGGCGTCGAGCGCGGCGATCTCGCCGCCGAGGCTTTCGATCTGGCGCAGGATGCCACGGCAGGCGATCCGCGCGGGTCCGGGCAGATCGCTGGTCTCGTCCTCCAGCACCGCGACCAGCTTCGGCAGATGCTGCAGGCCGACCGGCGCGATGTAGCCGAACTCGTAGAGATGCGAGCGCAGGGCGTTCACCAGCTCGATCCGCTGCGCGATCGCCTTCTGGCGGACGCGGAACACCACGGCGCGGGCCTGCTGTTCGGCGCTTTTGGGCTCGACGAAACGCATGTGCGGCCGGGTCGCGGCCTCGGCGATTGCCTCGGCGTCGGCCGCATCATTCTTCTGCCGCTTGACGTAGGGGGTGACGTATTGCGGCGAGATCACCTTCACGGTGTGACCCAGCTCCGCCATCTCCCGCGCCCAGTAATGCGAGCCCGGACAGGCCTCCATCGCCACGGTGCGCGGCGGCTGCGCCGCCATGAACCGCTGGAACTGCAGACGCGTGAGCTTCTTGCGAAATACGGGCCGCCCGTCCGCCGCGGCACCGTGCAGCTGGAACACGTTCTTTGCCAGATCAATCCCGATGATGGTAACTTCTTCCATGGATGCCGTCTCCTGTCCTGTCTTGTGCTTTGACATCACAAGCTTGGCACATTGCGATGCCGTTGGGGGAGCGCGGCATCCACCCCATCTTTTCAGCCATTGGGGCGTTCCATCTGTTCGTTGAGTTTGGCGACCATCACCGCTTCGATGACGGGGAGCAGTTCGGCCATGGCGAGCGGCGGCACGCCGAGGGCGTCACCGAGCGCCAGCGCGGCGGACATGTCCCAGCCGATCACCGCGCCAGGCAGTACGCGCAGCTGGCCACCAAGGCGGCCGACCAGATCCCAGATCTGCCAGCCCTCCGGTGTTTCCGGGCGGTTCAACCGCGCCGGGCAGTCCGGGCAGGCTTGCGCGCAGGCGTCGCAGTAGCGCTCGCCCCCGCCGAAGGACCAATCGGCGAGAGCGCGGAGCCGTTTTTTTCCTGCTCCAGCAGCAGGCCCTTGGAGACGTAGGTCAGCTGGAAAGTCTCGAAGATCGGCCAGACATCGAGCAGCGCGTCGATGGCCTCGGGGCTCGGGTCGATGGGATTGCCGTCGGCGTCACCCACGCCGTCCCAGGCGAGCACCGCGCGGCGGGCCAACGCCTTGGCGAAGGCGACCGCGCGTTCCTCGTCGCTGGCATCCTCCGGCACGGCCTCGACAGCAGGATCGCTGCGCGTCGCCACCATCAGCGCGGTGGTCAGCGGGCGCAGCTGCACCCGAACGCCTGAGGCGAGATCGTGCCAGCGCGGCGCGTTGGTCTGGTCGAGCGTCAGCATCGTCAGTACACCTCGATGTCGTTGATCAGGGTTGCGGTGCACATCCGGCCGACGACGCTGTCGCGCGCCGCCTGCCAGTCGAACGTCGCCTGAACGCCCTGCGGCCCGGAGATCTCGATGCGCGGGCGCGGCAGGTAGACGGCGTGCACGGTGAAGGTGAAGCTTTCGCCGGACGGCAGCACATAGGCGAACTCCATCTCGCAGGCCTCGCCGTTGATCGCCTGCGTCACAAGCGTCTGGTCGGCGAAGCGCACCTCGATCCGGCCGGTCAGCGCCGCGATGGACGGGTCCGCGCCGTCGATGCGCCCGTCCGAGCGGATGGTCTCGATCCGGTCCAGGTTGTTGGCATAGGTGATCTCGGCCGAGACCACGTTGCCGAGGGCGGTGCCGTTGCGCGTGATCGCCCCGTTGAAATGGCCGAAGCGCTTCAGCTCCAGTGCTGCTGGGGTTCCAGCGCTGGTCGTCGTGCCGACCGTCTCACCCTGCGCCACCAGCCGTGCGGTTGCCGTCAGCAGGCCAGAGCGCTGCATCTGCCAGGTGATCTGGTCGAGCACGCAGCCCGAGTACATCGCATAGCGCGGCACTTCCGGCATGCCGGTCTCGATGGACATGCTCGGCAGCGTCCAGGCGCCCGACTGGAACTCGTGGGTGTACGGGGCCTCCGCACCCGTGGTCGTCGGCGTGCCGAAGGCCGCCTTCAGCCAGAAGCCGAAGGCCTCCGCGTCGAGCGGCACGACGACATCGCCGTCCGCGGTCACCGCATCCTTGATGGGTGCCAGCGGATCGCGGCCGTAGCCGAGAAGCTCCGAGTTCAGCAGCGGCTGCTCGGCGCTGAGCGAGGTGCTGGCGAAGGGCATGCGGGTGAAGCCGCCCGCGGGCGGCGTTCCATAGGTCGTCTCGAACGCAAGCGCCATCAGCGCCCGCGCCCCCTGGGCTCGTGCCATGGTGTTCTCCTCGGGTTGTCGGGGTCAGGCCAGTTGGTCAGCCGTGGAATAGTGCAGGACCACCGGGATCACGGCGGCCTTGAGACTGGCTGCACCCTCGACCGGCAGATCGACGGGCCGTGGCGCTTCCGCCTCGACCCAGTCACAGAGCCCACCCAGCGTGCGGTCGGCAGCGAGCGCCGAGCCGATGCTGGCGGTCAGCGTGTCGAAGGTGGCGTCACGGTCGTTCGTCCCTTGCAAGGGTCCCCCGGACCCTTGCATCTGCTGCGCAGACCGGGCCTCACCCTGCACGACCGCCTCGATCTCGGCCCGATGCTGGTAGTGGTAGCGCAGCGGCGACAGCGTGACCTCCGGCTCACCCGGCTCACCATCGCGCAGGATCAGCAGTCCCTCGGCCGGAACGCGCTCGGGAATCACGCCGCCGCGGAGCGCGGTCGCGGGCAGCGCCGAGAGCCGCGCGTGCAGCGCGGCGAGGATGGTTTCGCGAGGGGTGGGCATGGAGTTCAATGAGTTTGATTGACAAGCCCGGGATGTATGCTTGACCGGCCGGCACGACTGAGGCAGAGTATTATCAACGCATTAACCCTCTTATCCGAGGAGACGTCATTCGATGACTCTTACATTGGAAGTAATGCTTCAAGTCCTGCCACCTGGCCTACCGCCTTGGGAGCCAAGAACTGAGTCAGAAGGCAGAAAGGCGGAACTCCATAGGGCACGCGATGGCGGCGACGGACCCTATAGTAGGGGCTATTTTTGGCAGAAGCATCTTACCGAGCAGCTGCGGGAAGCCAGAAGTTGGATGTCGGATTCACTTACGGCGTTGGCTTACCCAGATCCGCTCTTGCAGCAGGCCGTCGGCTACATCGAGTTTGATGCTTCATTCCATGATGATGAGGCAGTTGTCAGGGCGTCTCGCGGGACTGGCTACTTCTTTGGAGCAGTTCTCTTCGATCATAGAGGCGGTGGCGATGGCATAGGACCGCCGAGTCGTGACGTTGGACAAATCGATGATGCATCACGCGGTATTCCAGCCGCGCGACTTGCTGCCGCGGATATTGCCCATGCTCCTCATCCCGCAGGCGCGACGGCAACTTGCTGGGCCGCGAAGAAGGGCGATGGCGGGTTCATCCGCTACATTGTTACTGCAAAGCATGCCGTGACGGGTCTTGGCCGCGGGCAAAGAGTGGCGATGGCTGGTGGTGGATTCGGTACTCTTGACGACTTCTGCGACAGCTCGGTTGATGCTGCGTTGGTGGAGCCTGCTAGCGGGTCGACCAACGCAGTAGCGTTGCCTATGGACGCTGATCCCGCTGTCGGGCTGAGCGTCAGTTTCACTGGGTCCCTCAGCCCGCAGCGTTCGGGGAGGATCACAAAAACTTGGATTCATCCGACGGATTCCGATCCCTACGATCCCCAAAGAGTACTATTCGACGTAACCGGCGTAGCAGGCGACAGCGGGGCGCTCGTTCGACTAGATTCCACCGGAGAAGCGGTCGGCATCTACACCGGGATCAAGACTGGGCGCTCCACTCAGATGGGAATGTCCCAAGCAATGTGGCAAGCCACTGACTTATTAGACATCGAACTTTATGAGTGAGGATGCGACATGAGCGAACCGACTTTCTACGTTATTGAAGCGGCACCAGCTCAGGATGAAACCAGCGATGTGGCGAGCATACCTGGGCGGGGCACGGAACTGCAAAGCCTTAGGCGCTGGTTTGCACCGAAGGCTAAGGAGGTTTCCACCGAAAGACTTCTCGAAAGCTTCGAGAAAACCCAACTGGCAATCGATGCCATGCTCGCCAAGTTGGAAGCCGGAGATCAGCGTGGTTTCCGCCTCGACGAATTCGAAGTCAGTCTGGCAGTTTCGGGTGAGGGAACGATAGGAATTGTAACCGCCTCAGCGGAGGCTGGCGTTGTCTTGAAGTTCAAGCGAGCCGAGGCATCAGCGAAGATAACCAGTTGACCTCCAACGCAATCAAACCTGAGCTTCATCGGCGCAACCCCTCCACCCAGTTCGCCACTATCAGGCCGGGCACGCTGTCGTGCGCCCGCTCGGCGTCGCGGTCCAGATCAAGCCGCTTCGGTAGCTTGACCTGTGGGACCAGCAGGAAGATCGGTGCGGTGACCTGGTTGCGGCCGGTCTTCGACCGCGACACCACCGCCTGACCTTTCGTGTTCAGTCGCCCCTCCGCCACCAGCAGGCTCGGCCCGGTCCGCCGATAGACGAAGCGCAGGCGCAACCCGCGTCGCCGTTCCCATTCACCGGGCGTGATCCTGCCGCCGCGCAGGGACTTGCCCGCTGGAGGCAGCGGGATCGCCAGCCAGAACCCGTTCTTCGAGCGGATCAGCGGGCCGGTGTCATGCGCGCCGACGATGACCGGGGCCTTGGACCAGACCATAGCCGCGGCGTTCAGGCTCTCGCCGGCTTTGGGATAGGTCTGGCTCCGGATCGAGTTCGCGAGCCGCCGACCGAGCCCCGCGCCGGTGATCTGGCCGCGCCAGGCGGTCTTCAGCCCGGTGCCGGCCTCGCGCATGGCGGCGGTGACGGCCTTTTCGCCGGCTTTCACCTCGGCGGCCATGGCACCGACGAGATCGGGCGTGATGTCGAGCTTCAGCTTCATGGAAACGCGAAAGGGCCATTCAGGCGAGGTCACTCAGACCGAAAATGTTGGCAGCAGCGCGTTCAAAACGAAAGGGTTCGAGTTGCTCAAGCCGCGTGCGCGACAGGTTCAAACCATACTCAGGCTTGCTGACCTTTCCTTCATAGTTCCGGTCCACGAAGAGCCCGTCAGGTTCTGCCCAACGTGATGCCGGAATGAGATATTGGTCTGGCTCACCGCCGTCTTCGAACAGGGTGAGTGCAAGCAAGAGATTTGGCCGCAGGCGAAAGACGTCTTTGCGAACAAACACGTAGTTGAGTTTCCGAACGGATTTCACCTGCACATCCCAATATCTGTCCGGCTCCTGCCGTACCACGAAATCGATCCCACGATCATCAACTTCGGCGGAATAGACGTCGAGGCCCAGCAGCACGAACTGCATTTTGGTGAAGTACTCGGCGTAGCGGCCTATTTGCAGATGATTCAGACGGCTCCAATCGTGCTGCATCTGCTCCTCCTGAATTGACAAAAACTCTCGCTCGCACCTTTCTATGCCGGCCTCAGGTCCACGGTCCAGACCAGCCGCTCGCGGTCGCGGACGGGCTCGCCCTGGATGAGGAAGGCCTCGCCGTCGATCTCGATGCGGTCGCCCGGGCGCGGGTTCGCCACCTCGGCGAGGCGCAGATCCAACCGGGTGGTCTCGGACCAGATGCGCGCATCTCCGAAGCCGGTGACGTCGTCGGGCCGCCGAAGGATCGCGCGGACCAGCAAGGGCGCGCCGCCCTCGGCGGTGTAGACGACGTCGCGCGCGAGATGCGCGTCGGCGAAGAGCGCGTCGAGGGCGGTGGCGAAGGCGGTCATCAGGTCCGCCTTGCGCTGCGCAGCACCTGCGGCCGGGTGCAGATCGGCAGCGGGTTGCTCTCGATCTCCAGCCGCACCCACTCGTCACGATCCCGGTCGGGGATCGTGCGGGCATAGAGCGGCTGGCCCAGCGTGTTGACCGTCTCGAAGGTGTCGGCGGGGGCGTAGTAGATCTCGAAGAGCCCCTCGATGCCCTCGGGATAGAAGAAGGCCTTGTCGGTCGGGACCGTGAACCCGACCCCGCCCCGGTAGCGGCGGAAGGTGATGCCGCCGAAGCTGACCTCATCGGCCACGCGGCCCCGCAGATCGGCTGCCGCGGCCGTGTTGAGGTAGGTCTCCCGCACCTCCTTGTGGGCCACGAGATCGGCGAAGAAGGCCGAGCCACATTCGGCGCGCACCTGCACGGCGCCGGCAGAGAGCCCGCCCATCGAGTCCTCGACGCTCTCGATGAGGGCCTGGCAGCGCTTGCGGAGCGCCCCCGAGGCGGGGCTTGCATTGTCGAGGTCGAAGTCGATCTCGGTCGCGGGCGTGATGCCGAACTCGGTGAAGTAGTTCACGACCGTGGCGTGATCCTTCGGGTCCAACACCCGCCCCTGGATGCCGTTCAGCAGGTGGTACTCGAAGGTGGTCTCGGCGTCCTGGCGGAGCTTGCGCAGCCGGTACGCGACCTCGGTCTGCACCTGCTGGGTCGCGCTCTCCGAGCCGAAGTCGCGGACCGACTGGATCTCGGAGGCCCAGAGCACGTCCTGCTTCTTGAACTGGCGGCAGACGAAGGCGCGCATCTCGCGCCGGTCGGGCACCTGCTGCTCGTAGGCCGACCCGCGTTCGGAGAACGGGATCAGCGAGAGCGTGCCGTCGCGGCTCTCGATCACGACGGTGCGGGACCGGACGCCGCGCGGGCTGAAGAGGTTTGAGCCCGAGAGCAGCGCGGGCTTGTAGGGAATGTTCTCGAGCGCGCGGGTGAGCTCGACGATGGTGAAGGCATCGCCTTCAAAGATGTCCATGGTGGCCATGTGGATGCCTCCTGTCGGGATTGGATCAGCGGACGAGGATGCCCGCGGCGAGAAGGCCCAAGTGGGCGGCCGCGATCTCGCCCTCGCTGGGGGTGCCCGCGAAGACGAGGTCGTGGCGGTTGACGATGGCGGGGCCGCGGACGACGGCGACGGCCGGTGCATCGCCCGCGCTCGCATCCGCCTTCCCCCAGAGCACGGCGACGGCGGTCTCGGTGCCATCGATGGCGGCCGGGTCGTGGGCGCCATACTTGCCCGAGGCGGTGATCTTGCCGAGCACCGTGCCGGGCTCGAGCGTGCCCGCAGCGACGGTGATCGTCTCGCGGGTGTAGTCGCTTGAGCATTCCCAGACGAGGAAGCCGCCGGGGTGCGTGCCTTCGACCAACGTGGTCATGGTGTCATCCTTTCAGCTTGAAGGTGCGGGCGACGACCTCGCCCCAGGGGCGCGCGGCCGAGGAGCGGCCGGGCTGCGGGTGATGGGGCGCGATCTCGGGCTCGGCCTCGGCCTTCGCTGCGAGGAGTGCAGCGCGCACCGCGTCGAGGCTCGCGTCCTCTTCGAGGAAGCGGCCGGCCATCTGCGGCTGGCCCGCGAGACGGCAGAGATCGACCACCGCGCGGGCATGCCCGATGGCCTCCGACCGGATCGCGGCGGGGTCCGGCGGCGCGCCGCTCGGCGGCGGCGAATTGGCTGGTGGCTGAGGCACGCCGGGGGCGGCCGCCTGCTCGTCGTCGGCATCAGACAGCTGATCGCCTTCAGCGTCGCCGTCGGTCTCCTCGTCCGCTTCGATTTCGGCGCCGTCGGGGTCCGGATCCGCTTCGACAGCCTCGATTAGCACCGGCGGCGCGTTGCGGAAGCGGCCAATGTCGAAGCGTGCGGCGATGCGGACAGGCTCGATCAGTCGGTCAGCGAAGCCCTGCGCGACGGCGTCCGATGCGTCGAACCAGGTTTCGGCGGACATGAGCCCAGACACCTCCTCAGTCGTTCGGCCGGATTTCGCGGCGTAGCCCGAGACGAGGCTGCCCTTCACCTTGTCGAGCGCCTCGGCCATGGCGCGCATGTCCTCGGCCGTCCCCATCACGAGGCCGGCTGGATCGTGGATCATCAGGAAGGCGTTCTCGGGCATGACGATCTCGTCGCCGGCCATCGCGATGTAGGAGGCCGCCGAGGCGGCAATGCCGTCGACCCAGACCGTGACCGGGCCCGCGTGCCGTTTCAGCGCGTTGTGGATCGCGACCGCATCGAAGACCGAGCCGCCGGGGCTGTTGAGCCGCAGATCGACCGGCGTGCCCTCGGGCAGTGCGCCCAGTTCGGCCAGAAAACCCTTCGCCGAGACGCCGTAGGCGCCGATCTCGTCATAGATCGCCACTTCCGCACCGGTCCCCCGGGCGCGGATCGCATACCAGCTTGCCATGTCGTCACTCCTGTTCGGGGACCGGATCGGTCGCCGCGGCGCCGTCGTCCGTATCGTTGCCGGCGCCATTGCCGGGCTCGGCCCGCGTTGCAGGCGTCGCGCGAGCGCCCTGCGTCTCGCCGGGGCTCGTGCGGTAGCGCAGGCCGAGGCCAGTCGCGCGCGCGGCGTCGGCGGCGTTCTCGCGGTCCACTTCCTCGATGTCGTAGCCGGTGGCCTCGACCACCTTGCGCCGCGAGGTGATGCCGGCCTCCATCGCCAGCACCTGCGCCTGGATGTCCTTCAGCGGATCGACCCAGTCCCAGCGTGGCGGGATCCACTGCACCGGTCGCACCGTCGCGGGATCGGCATCGAGCGCGCCAGCGAGCACCGCCGTCTCCAGCCAGCGCCGCCAGACCGCGCGGCAGAGCTGGTGCACGATGACGCCATGCTGCAGCTGGCCGATGCGGCGGCGGAACTCGACGAGTTCGGCCCTGAGGCTCGAGTAATTCGCCTGCCGGACATCACCGGTGACAAGATGATAGGGCAGCCCCAGCGAGGCCGAGACCGAGAGCAGCGTCCGATACTGGAACGCCTCGTAGCCGCCGCCGACATCCGCCGGAGACGAGAACTTCACGTCCTCGCCCGGCAGCAGCACCTGCATGGTGCCGGGCTCGAGGCTCGCGATGGCGGCCCCGTCGAGAGCCGCCTCGGCCTCGCCCATCATGGGCTCTTCCGGCGCGGTCTTGGTGATGAAGCCGGCGAACATCGCCGCGGTCTTCTTCCGGTCGAGCTCTGCGTCGTCGTACTGGTCGAGCAGAAACAGCCGCACCATCGCGGGCGCGATATGCGGTAGGCCCCGGATCTGGCCCGCGTCGATGGGGCGATAGATGTGCAGCACATCCGCCGCCGGCACGCGCACGGTCTCCGGGATGACCGCCCCCTGGTCGGTGCTGTCGCCCGGGTGGCGGCGGCGGAAGTGATAGGCCACGCGCTTGCCCGTAGCATCGAACTCGATCCCGCAGCGGATGCGGTTGCCATTGGCCGCTTCTTGCGTCTTCTCGAAGGGCAGCATTTCGGACTGCAGGAGCTGCAGCTGCAGCGGGACCAGCAGACCGTCCTCCGCGCGCCGGGGTCGGAGCCGAACGAAGCACTCGCCCGCGACGAACATCTCGCGCGCGACCATGGCCTGAAGGCCGTAGAAGTCGGTCAGCCCGTCGGCGTCGGCCTCGTCGGTCCAGGCGAGCCAGAGCCGCTGCACCCGGTCGCGGAGATCCCCGTCCTCGATCAACGAGGACGGCTTGATCCCGTCGCCGACGAGGTTCGCCGCGAAGGCTTCGCAGGCATTGGCGGCATAGCCGTTCGTCACCACCAGTTCGCGGGACCGCGCGAGCAGCCGCGGGCCGCCCGAGGCGACCAGCGCGTTGATGTTCTCGAGCGGCGGGTTCCAGCCCCGGAGCCGGCGCTTGGCCATGGCGCCTTCGAGGCGGGCGCGTACGGCAGCAGGGCCGCCGGGGGCGCGGCGGCGGAAGCGGTCGAAGAAGCCCATGGGTTCAGAGCCCCTTCGCCGTCGTCACGCGGACTTGCCGGACGATCCGGCGCCCCTCGGCGGTCGCAATCTCGCGATCCAGCGCCTCGATGGCCCGGTCGATCTCGGCCACGCTGCGATAGTCCACGGTCTTGCCGTCATAGCTGACCCGCGCCACCCCCGAGGACCGCTGCGCGGTCAGCGCGTCGCGGCGGCTGCGGAGGTCGTCGATTGCTGCCATGCCTCGTGACCCTTATGGTCGGCGCCGCAGTTGCACGGAGCCAGCCTCATGTCCGAACCCGTCGTCCGTGTCCGTATCGAACTCGAGGGGACCGCCCCCCTCGTATGGCGCGACCTCGACCTGCCCCTCTCGACAACGCTGGCCGCACTCCACGACCTCATTCAGGTCGTGATGCGCTGGCAGGACTATCACCTTCATGAATTCGAGGTCGGTGAGAAGGTCTATGGCGTGCCGGATCCCGAGGATGCGTTCGAAGACCGCAAGGTTTACCAGGAAAAGAGTATCCGTCTCGGCAACCTGATCGAACGCGGCGTGCGAGAGTTTCTTTACGTCTATGACTTCGGAGACAACTGGCGGCACCGCATTTCGGTCCAGGATCTCCGTCAAGGAGACGTCGCTGTCGAATATCCCCGCTTCGTTGCAGGCGCCCGGCGCGCGCCGCCAGAGGACGTCGGCAGCACATCGGGCTTCGAGGAGTTTCTCGAAGCGATGGCGGATCCCGAACATGAAAACCATGCGCCAATGCTCGAGTGGTATGGGAAGACCTTCGATCCCGACGACATCGACGAACGACATATCCGCATGATCGTCGAGGACTTCGCCGCACGGCGACGCGGGCCGCTGAAAAGCCATCGCACTGGCAGGCGGCCTTGGCACTGATCGCTCCTCAGTTCATGTAACTCGAGCGCACCATGCGCCGGCGCGGTCCTGTCCGCTTCGGGGCGGGCGCCGACGTTCCAGGCCCGGGCTCCGTCTCGTCCTGTCTCGCCACCCCGAGCTGCGCTTCCAGATCGGCCCAGCGTGCCTCCGGCCAGCGATCCGCGCCAGCGATCCAGGCGGCGGCGCGGGCATAGACCCGGCAGTCCAGCGCCTCGTTGCGCTCGCGGAGCTTCTGCCATTCGAGCCGCGCGAAGCCGCGTTTCGTCCGGACCGTCACCAGCTGCTCGGCGGTCAGCTGTTTCAGCCATTCCCCGTCCGCCCAGTCCGGCAAATGGATCGTGCCGGGCGGGCACAGCGCACCCGCCGCTTGTTCCTCCCGCGTAGGTCGGTCCTGCCGCAGGAAGCGATAGGTCTCGGCCTTGAAGGTCGAGGTGGCCACGGTCCAGAGCCGGGCGCCGCGCCGGAGCCGCTTGCCCGCGACGGTCGCGTCGACATAGGTCGGCCCGGTCACCGGGCTCGTCCGGGTGAACCCCTCGACGCCCTTCACCGGCGCCACCTGCGCGAAGCCCACCTGGCGCGACCACGCATAGACCGCGCTGGTCTCGAACCCTGAGTCGATCGCGAGCCGGGCCAGCGTCATCCGCTGACCAGAGGCGTGCTCCCATGTTCGCCCGAGCAGGTCGGTCAGTTGCTGCCAGCAGGCCGGATCGCCGGGGCCGCCCTCGAGCACGAGGTGATCGACGAGCCAGCTTTCCAAGCCCCGACCCCAGGCCCAGACGTCGACCTCGATCCGGTCCTTCTGCACGTCGGCTCCAGCGGTGAGGAACAGTCCACGCTCGGGCACCGTACCCGGCGCCCATGCCTCGCGCCGGTCCGCCAGCCGCTGCCAGTCGGGCGCCTCCCCGGTCTCCATCCAGGTCTCGCCGAGAATGGTGTTCCGGAACGCCCGCATCGCCTCGTCGCTGCCTCGTGCCGCTTCATGCGCCCGCGCGATCCGCTGCCAGCTGAGCCACCCGACCGGCGAATAGAGCGCCGAGAGGTGGTAGCCGACCGTCGTGGGATCGGTGGCGGTGGCGGTCGCGCGCCACTCGCCGCGCTCGAGCATCCTCGTCTTGTGGTGCTCGGCGATGCACCGCTCGCAGCCCTCGCAGAGATATTCGGCCGTCTCCGGCCGCCCCTTTTCCCAGCGCAGCCGCTCGAACTTCAGCCACTGCATCGCGTCGCAATGCGGGCACGGCACGAAGAACCGGCGCTGGTCCGATGCCTCGTATTCGCGTTCGATCCGGCTCAGCCCCCGAATCGTCGGCGTTGAGACCAGGAGCACCTTGCGCCGATGGGCGAAGGTCAGCGACCGCGCCTCGGCCAGCGTGACGGGGTCGCCTTCCTCGTCAGCGGACGTCGGATAGGCGTCGACCTCGTCGAGGAAGATGTAGCGCGCCGGGGTCGATCGAAGCCCCACCGCCGAGTTCGCGCCCGTCATGATCAGGATGCCGCCCGCGAACTCCTTCGACAGCATCGTGTTGCCCGCGTCGCGGGATCGCGCCGGCTTCACCCTCTCCCGCAGATCGGGGCTTTCCTCGATCAGCGGATCGATCCGCTGCCGCGAGTTGCGCTTGGCCAGCTCCACCGTCGGCTGGACGGCGAGCATCGGCCCCGGCGCGTGGTGGATCACGAAGCCGATCCAGTTGTTGCCGGCCTCGGTCGCGCCGACCTGCGCGGCCTTCATGAACACGATCCGCTGCGTGGGATCGCCGGGCGACAGCCGGTCCATGATCTCGCGCATGTAGGGCGTGCGTGCAGTCCGGTACTGCCCCGGCTCGGCGGAGGCCCGCGAGGCGAGTTTCCGGTGGCGGTCGGCCCAGCTCGAGACGGTCAGATCCGGGTCGGGACGGATCCCGCTGCGCCACGCCCGAAGAAGTCCCTTTGCCCCGTCGAAGGCGAATGCCTCCTCATCCGAGCCCTGGCCGGACCTCGGCGAGGCTGTCGAGCTGGGCACGGACATGGGCCTCCAGAACCTTCTGCATCTGCGCCGCCTCCACCTCGCATGCATCCCCCAGCGCCACGGTGAGTTCCGAGGCCATCAGCGCCGCGACGCGCGCCGGCCAGGTCACCCAGGCGTCTCGCTCGTCGCGCGCGAGCCGGAACATCAGCGTCTCTGCCCGCGCACGGTCGACCAGCTCCCCCTTCAGCTTGGCGAGGCGAATGCGCCGCTCCTGCGCCTTCAGCACCTCATGCGCGGTCTTGGCCTGCAGGAAGGTCGTGCCGCCGCCGGTGACCGGCGCGGCCATGCCCTGTTCCCGCAGCGTGTCGCCGACCGCCGAGACGGCCGCCTCGGGCACGGGCTTGAGCTTCGTCTCCTTCGGCGCCTTCCTGGTCTTCGACGGGTCGGTCGCTTCCGCGCGCAGCCGGTCCGAGGCCGCGGCGTCGATGCTGCCGTCCTCGTGCAGGACGAGCCGGCCGGCGGCCTTCGCCTTCTGGATCGCGCCGCGCGACAGCCCGACATGGGCGGCGTACTGGCGCTCGCTCATGCCCTGCATCGACGGCTCCGATTATCATTCCAAGTCAGGTGCTTATCGAGTTGATAAGCCTCGCGGACAGAGCGAACATCCATCCCAAGACGACGATGCAACTCACCACCGCGCTCAAGCAGCGCAGCGATAGCGCAAAACCAAGGAGCCAACACGATGACCACCCGCCTGAACCCGATCACCACGCCCCGCCACGAACTCCGCGCCGAGAAGGCGCGCCGGAACCGCGAGGCGGCTCTGAACGCCTTCATCGGCAAGAAGGCCGAGATCGACGAGATGCTCGCCCGCCTGCAGGCGCTCAGCGACGACCATTTCAACTGCCACCCCGACGAAGTGAACTGGGCCGACGTCGGCACCCTCGAACACTACGCGAGCCTGCTGAAGCGCATCACCGACAGCGCCTTTGGCGAGGGCGAACACGCCCGCTGATCTCCGGCCCAGCCGGAACGCCCGCCGCGCCGAGGCGCGGCTTGGGGTCGTAGGAGGGTCGCGACGGTCGCGGCCCCGAAACCGGAGACCCCAGATGACCAAGCTTTCCGACACCCAACTCGTGATCCTCAGCGCCGCTGCGCAGCGCGAGGACCGCAACGTCCTGCCACTTCCCGGCTCGCTCCGCGGCGGTGCCGCCACCAAGGTGGTCGGCGCGCTGCTGAAGCGTGCCCTGATCGCCGAAACGGTGACCGAGAGCCAGACCAAGGCGGACGCTGCGCTCAACCGCATCTGGCGCAACGACGAGGACGGCCGCGCCGTCCTCCTGTACATCACTGACGCGGGCCTTGCCGCCATCGGCGTCGAGCCGGAGGGCAGCGACAGCGCGCCGACGGGCGCCGACGCGGCGCAGAGCGCGGAGGACCCGCAGGACGCTCCTGCCGAGGCCGATCCCGCGCCCAAGGCGCGCACGCCGCGCGCGGGCACCAAGCAGGAGACGCTGATCGCGATGCTCCGCGCCGAGGGCGGCGCCACCATCGACGAGATGGCGGCGGCGACCGGGTGGGCTGCACACAGCATTCGCGGCGTTCTGTCGGGCGCGCTCAAGAAGAAGCTCGGGCTCGCCGTGACCTCGGAGAAGGTGGCGGGCCGGGCCCGCCGCTATCGCTTGCCCGCGGTCTGAATCCCCGCGCCCTCCGAGCCCGCCCGCCGGCTGGCGGGCTCGGCCTCGTAGAAGGGTCGGCATCCCGCCGGTCCCGAACGCGGAGGCCGACCATGCCGGGGTTACCCATCACACCAAACAGGCTTGCCGATCGTTATGTCTACGATCTGAGCCGTATCGCCAGCGTCGCCGAATTGACCGAAATACGCCGGCGCAACAGCGCGCCCACGCGGCCAGTTCGTTGCGCCAGCCACGATTTCTATGACGCCGACGCGATCATGGCATCGGCATTCGCGGCCCTCGCGGGCCGTGCCCCCGATCCCGGCAACGCCGCGGACCGAACGCTGGTCGTCGAAGCCTGGGAGATCGTGATGACGGAGGTGCTGGTCGAGCGCCGCCCGGGCCAGGTCTAGCGCCAATCAGTCCGGAACCGCTCGAACAGCCGCCGCAGCAGGTAGCTCCGCAGCAGCGAGACGATCAGGAATAGAAGTCCAATCGCCAGATGCGCGGGCAGATCGGCCTGGAGCCCGAACCACGGGAACACCACGATCTGCGTGGCGATGGCCAGACCATAACCGACGACGACATTGGTCGCGGCCTCGACCAGCGACATGAGGCGCGACTGCTTCATGCGGCTGCATCCTCGTCCTTCGCGGGCGGAGTCTCCTCCAGCCGCTCGGTCCTCACCTCGGCGAAGCTCCGGCCGTCGCCGTCGAGGATCGCCTCGCGGCCGGTCTCGGCCTGCCAGCGCTCCACGGCGACATCGACATAGGCGGGCTGATCTCCATCGCGAAGACGCGGCGGGCATTGGCCTCGCCTGCCATGATCTGCGAGCCGGAGCCCGAGAACGGCTCGTAGCAGAGCCCGCCGCGCGCCACATGCTGGCGCATCGGGATGCCGAAGGCGTCGAGCGGTTTCGGGGTCGGATGGTCGGGGCGCTCGTCCTTGGCGAAGGACGGCATCTCCCAGGTCGAGGGCAGCGTCTGTTCGGCGACCTTCGGCGGGCGGTTCGGACGGCGCCAGCCCATCAGGCAGGGCTCATGCTTCCACAGGTAGTGGGAGCGGGTCAGGACGCCGCGGTCCTTCACCCAGATGATCTGCTGATGGACGAAGGCCCCGGCCTTTTCCCAGCAAGCCTCAAGCATCGCCTGGCGGCGCGAGGCGTGCCAGCAATACCAGGCCGCATCCTCGGTGATCGCCTCTGCGACCGCGGCGGCGATGAACCCGTCGTAGAGCTCCGCGCCCTGCGAGCTGTCGTCCCAGGTCACGCCGTAGGACTGACTCCAATCCTTGTTCCGGGTCGGGTGATTCGAGCCGTCGTAATCCACGAGATAGGGCGGGTCGGTGGCGAACAGCACCGCGCGCTCGCCCTTCATCAGGCGGCGGACGTCGTCAAACGAGGTCGAGTCGCCGCAGAGCAGGCGGTGATCGCCAAGGATCCACAGATCGCCGGTGCGCGGAGGCCGGATTGCGCGGCGGCTCGGGGATGGTCACCGGCGGCACCGAGCCCCCGGCGCCACCCTCTTCTTCACCGCCCCCGTCCGGATCGAAGGCCAGCAGCTTGTCCAGCTCGCCGTCGGTGAAGCCGACCAGCGAAAGGTCGTAGTCGTCCGCGAGCAGGTCCTGCAGCTCGGCCGAGAGAAGCTCTTCGTTCCATGGCGATTCAGCAAGCCGGTTGTCCGCAATCCGGTAGGCCCGCCGCTGCGCCTCGGTCAGATGGCCCAGCACGATCACCGGCGCCTCGGTCAGCCCGAGCTGCGTGGCGGCCAGGACGCGTCCGTGGCCCGCGATCAGCTCGCCGTCGTCACCGGACGAGGCAGGGCACGGTCCAGCCGAACTCGGCCATGCTGGCGGCGATCTTCGCGACCTGGTCGGGCCCGTGCAGCTTCGCGTTCTGCGCGTAGGGCTGGAGCCGCGCAAGCGGCCAGGTCTCGATCCGCTCGGGGGCGAAGGCGAGGGTCATGCAGGTTCCTGTCGATGTTCGATCGGCATCCGCCGGGTGGACTCCGGCGCGGCGGGGTCCACCGGCTTCCGCCTGGACTCCGGCATCCACGGGTATCCACCCCGCGCGACCGGTCAGATGTTGGAATTCACAGTGCTTTCAGGCGTCGCGGGTGGACTCTGGACTCCGGGTGGCTTCCCAAAATTCCGGCCCTGTCGCTGGCGAAATGCCGCGCCAAGCCCGCCAGCATACGCAGGTGAACGGAAAGGAACCGTACAATCAATGGGTTTGCGCAGTGCCGGAGACGGTTCGAACCGGTCTACCGCGACCCGCCTGCCCGGTGTTGAACCTGCTCGCTTGCGTCGCTGCCCCCCGCTCACGCCTCGTGCGAGGATATCCCGTTTGTAGCCGCCGACCCGGGTCGGTGAACCCTTTCCGGTGTCTCGCTGAAAATTCCCTCACAGGACGATTTTCCTTGACAGCCGGTCGGCGTTCTCGACACGAAGCGCCGCGACCGCTTCGCAGGCGGCACGCGGCCGTTCAGCCGCCAGTGATCAGCGCCAGCCCGTATTGCAAGTGGCGGTTGGCGGCCGGGCGGCTGAGGCCGACCTCCCAGCCGATCTTCTTCCACGGCATGCGGTTCGCCCGCAGCCAGACGATCCGGGCATCGTCCTTTTCCAGCCAGCGCAGCCAGAGCAGAGCCGCCTCGGCTTCGGTGATCATCCGGGGCGACGGCAGAGGCCGACGCATCCGGGGCTCCTGGCCGACCTGGTCGCCGAAGCTGTGGAAATACTCGGGCCAGGCGCTGAAATAGCCCTGCGGCTTCCCCGGGCAGCGCCCGCACACGCCGCCGCGAGCTCCAGCCGGTCCTGCACCTGCCTGTGGTCCACTCACCATGACGCGCCTCGTTCCCGGGCCCGCTTGCCGTACAGCCGCTCGCCCAGCTGGCGGACGAGCTCGCGTTCGGGCCAGGTCAGGCGGGTCGTCGGCCGAGACGGCGAGCGCCCTGCTCGCGCCACCCCTCGCGTTTGACCTCGTCGGGATCCCGGCGCTGGCCGCCATAGCCTTTCGGATACCACCTCATGCGACACCCCCGTTCGTCTCGATCGCCCAGAGCAGGAGCGATGGCGTCGGCCTCGTTGTCGTCGGCAGGGCTGAAGCCGCGGGC